>VOFI01003165.1_pt1 | contig 49339 bp, 78 predicted proteins | sample 5384131 | NCBI WGS metagenome assembly VOFI01 (sample SAMN12384728, study PRJNA508395) | human gut metagenome | isolation source: healthy gut H | host: Homo sapiens
AGAAGTGCTCTTGCGATTCCGTGGCGGATCGCTCCTGCCTGTCCTGTGTATCCACCACCACGTACGTTAACGAGAACGTCAAATTTATCAACTGTTTCTGTTGCAGCTAAAGGCTGACGAACGATAACTTTCAGAGTATCTAATCCAAAATATTCGTCGATATCTCTTTTTATTGATTGTGATCTTACCTGTACCTGGTACAAGGTATACTCTTGCGATTGATTTTTTTCTTCTTCCTGTTCCGTAGAATTTTGCGTTAGCCACTTTTATATCCTCCTTTCAAACCTCTGACTAAAATGTTAAAACTTCTGGCTTCTGTGCCTGATGAGCATGTTCTGCTCCAGCATATACGTGAAGTTTCTTGATCATTGTTCTTCCCAAATCCTTTTGGAAGCATACCTTTAACAGCCAGTTCGATAACCTGTTCTGGTTTCTTTGCCATCATTTCTTTTAATGTGGTTTCTCTCATTCCACCTACATAATCGGAGTGATGATAGTATACTTTCTGCTCTAATTTCTTACCTGTAACTTTGATCTTTTCAGCGTTGACAACGATCACATAATCACCTGTATCGATGTGTGGTGTAAAATCGGTTTGTTTTTTCCTCTTAAAACTTTAGCGACTTCTTTGCAAGACGTCCAAGTGTCTGTCCTTCAGCGTCAACTACATACCATTTTCTTTCGATTTTATCTGGATTAGCCATATAAGTTTTCATTGGTTGACCTCCTATGAATTTCAGTTTACTAATTATTTTCATTGTAGATTCTATAGAAAACAAGTTCACTCCGGGGCTTTGGTGCAAACTGTTTCTTCTCACGTCATACTTGCATATTATATTATACCAACAGGCTTTTTTGTCAACTGTTTCTTGCTGATTTTCGTCACTTTTTTGTGGGAATATTCTACAGCATTTCTTTCAGATTGTCCACAGTTTCTTCTGCCTTCACCAGTGTAATACTGCCATTATCCAGGCATTCAACAAACTTATATACCAGGTCAGGATCAAACTGTCTACCTGCATCCTGAAGAAGCTTCTCCCGTGCCACTTCAATAGGAAATGCTTTTTTATAACATCGTTTGGATGTCATGGCATCAAAAGAATCTGCCACGCACAAAATCCGCGCAGTCAGTGGAATATCTTCTCCTGCGATCCGGCGTGGATATCCTTTTCCATCATACCGCTCATGATGACCGATGACTGCCGGAATTACATAATCCAGCGATGGAAGGTGACGGATGATCCCGATGGACGCCTCCACATGCCCTTTGATGATCTCATATTCTTCATCTGTCAGTTTTCCCTCTTTATTGAGTATATACTCCGGAATACCGATTTTACCGACATCATGCAGAAGTGCTGCCTGCCGGATAATCTCTATCATATCTTCGTTCATTCCAAGGGTCGTCGCCAGTGACGTTGCATAATAAGCTACGTTGTTGGAATGGCTGAACGTATAGTGATCCTTCGCATCAATTGCCGCCGTCAGCGCATAAATCGTAGACTCATACTCCTGATAAATATGGGTGCGATTCCTTGTATTGTTCCCCTCACTGTTGTTCTGGAACATCTTATCGAAGACCTGGATCCCATTTTTTCCATTATGTTTCACATGATAAACTGCCAGATCTACATTTTCCATCAGCTCTTTCACGTTCCTTGCCGCATAAGGAGCCGCACTGATACCGGCACTCACAGTTACCGCTTTCAGCTTCATATCCGTTCTGCGGTTATTCATAACATAAATCTGTTTTGCAATAGATTCCACCATATTTCTGGCGGAAAAAGATCATATCCCGGTAAAAGAACCGCAAATTCCTTTCCTCCATAGCGGGTAGTGTATCCACTTTCTCCGACACTGCTTCTGATAATATCTGCAATCCGTCGCAGACACAGATCTCCTTCTTTCACCCCATACAACTGATTATACAATTTAAAATCATCTACATTGATGATCGCAAGTGCCAGCGATGCCTCCCTGTTTTTCTCAAGCTCTTCATTCAGCACTTCATAGAAATATTTCCGGTTCAGTAATCCGGTCATCTCATCTGTTCTGGCTTCCTGGCGGGCTCTTTCGTACAATCTTGAATTCTTAATCGCAATCGATGCAACCGACGTAACAGATGAGATCAGTCGCACCTCATCATATACCAGCCGTTTTTTCACCGAAGCATCTGTGATCAGAATCACACCAACCAGGCATTCTCCATCTTTCAGCCCTGCACAGTAACGGATATGCGTTTTATCCAGCCGGTGTTTTCACTCTCCCACATCGACTTATACTCCACGGTATAACGGAAATCCCGGTAAATGATCGGCTCTTCATGTTCTTTCAGCCACTGAATCATCGGGTTTTCTTCTTCCATCGTAAATGTCAGATCATTCAGTGGCTGATCACTTGCCACTCCCCGATATGGCTGTCCCGGTGCATCCTGCATACAAATATAGATATTTCCAACATCCATCAGTTCTTTCATGACACTGATCGTTTTGTCCAGAATTTCATTTAAATCCAGCGTCTTCGAAATTGCAGAGCTGAACTCCCTGATTTTTTCTGTCTGATAATTTTCTTCCCTGACAAACACACTGCGTACCAGAAGCTTCCACAAAAAAAAGTAAACAGCGCATAAATCACCAGAAACACAATTGCAAAAGCAAGGGCATAAAGCGTTGTATTCTTATTCATCTGTATATGGAAGATTTTCTGCAGATATGGAATTACATTCAAAAATACAATAACAGAAAACAAAAATCCCACACCGTAACACAGACTGGGCGATGCCAGCATCTGCAGCCGGAACAGACGTCTGCGGATCAGTGCATAAAACAGGAAAAAAATACATTTACAACACCACTTAAAATATCAATCGAAATCCACTGAAAAATGGTATTCCAAGCAACATATTCCCTGCAAACAACACCAGAACCCCTGCCATGACCGGTTCATACTGTACTTTCATATTGGGATTTGCTTTGCAGATCCGCACAAGGATAAGGAAAAGATAAATCAAAAAATCCCAGCCGGGAAAAAGAGTACTAATATAGTAGGTTTAATCTCATACACAAAAGTAGGAAGCCCATTCTTTTCCACCACATTCGGGCATCCCAGGAATACCCCATGCCGGATATTTACCACAAAACAGATCAGCATAACAGCCAGATATATTTTCCCTGGCAGACCTTTTTTCACCCCGCCAAATGCCAGAATAAAGCAATAATATGCATACGGCAGTAGTAAAATTCCAAGCAGGGAAACCTGATACCAGAATTCATAACTTGGCCACAGATGAACACGCATAAATGCCGATCCTCCAGCCCAAAAAGCAGTCCAACCAACACTACCAGAAAGCTATTTACAATTTTATTTCGCTTCGCTGTCAGAAACATCAGCAAAGATAAATCCATAGCACACCATTGCTATGATTGAAATATATCCATAGGTTCCCATAATTCCCTCTTATCTCACTTTGTTCAAACATTCCTGCACTTCCAGCAACGCCTTCAAATCATAATAAGAAGGATTCATCTGATGCAGTTTTTTTCCAGTCCGTTTCTCATAAGTCTCAAATGTTCCGCAAGTAAAAATCGTCACCTGCAAAGGATCCATTCCCAATATTTTCTTCAAGTCACGGTAATCCTGATCAATATATTTAAAATATGTACTCAGTAACTCTTTTTAAAATATCGGCGCTCATGGCACTGTTCAGCAAGGATTCCCGTTCCAATTCTACATACATATGCAGATATGGGCGGTTCTGTTCATTATATTCTTTTGCCGCAACCCAGTTTGTGATCGGGAGCTTTGACAGACGAATAACATTTCGGATCCCATTTTCTGAAATCCTTGTAAATCCTGCTATGTCAATGATCCATGGTACCCTGTCCACATATTCAAAACGTGGGATCTGTGTTTCATCTTCCCTGTTTTCCAGTCCAACGCACCGGTACATATCACCACAACGATATCTCGCGAATGCACCGCCTTTCAAAATCGTAAATACGAGCTCATATTTTTCTCCCGGTCGTACTTCATCCATCAGATATGTCGGTGGAACATAAGACGGATCCTCATGATTTTTCAACATATCCTTCTCTGTGATAAATTCATAAAATGCCGTATCCGGGAAGAAATACATTCCTTTTTCTCGTCCAGGTCTCTGTCCCCATTATAGATGGCTCCGTACCGGCAAACAACTCCATCGGCCGGATTCCCCAGAGTTCTTCCAGATCATCCTTATAACACAGATTGTCTGTGCCGGCTACCATAAACCCTTTCAGATGGAACAGATCCTTTGGAAGTAATTGCCGGTTCTCTTTTTTTTACAAGCGACACTTTGCCTGTATCAGGCGGAAGATCATATGCGGTCTGCATTTCAGAAGACTTGATAGTTGGATGCCTCTGCCACCAGTCAGCGAAGACAGGCTCAGACTTACCGCATAAGCCACACTTCCAAGTCCAAAGAAAAATCCCAGATCTTTTGCATCGCCATCTTAAATCCGAGTTTGTTCCGCTCACTGAAACTCATATTCACGGCGTCTTTGATCGCCGGTAAAAACTCAATATCGATTTCTTCTCCCAATGCCAGCGGAAAAAAGTCCTGTAGCATATGGAAGCGGTGCCAGCGCATACAGGAATTTATCCGTAGATGCAACATCAAAAGATCCCTTTTTCCTGCTGGTCGATAAAATCAGACATGCTGTCACATTATTCCGGTAGGTATCCAGCATACTTCTTGTATACGGCGCAACCTTAATCGGATGTTTCCCGCCTTCCCAGGTTGTCTGAATCCAGATCACCGGATTCCCCGGAAGCATATCAGGTCGCTTGGTCAAAAGAATATCTGCATAATCTTCATACTCCGTCAGTGGTACCATTTTACGGAATTCATCCAGATTTCGGGGATGTTTTCCTTTCAAAATCGACTGCCCAAGTCCACAGTTACTCCACAGCCGGATCTGTTCTTCCATCACCGCTTCTGGATTTTCATGTAACCGTCCATCGACAGATCCAGAAATCCACAGTACTGCTGCCATATTTCATTATACTGTTGTTTTTTAATTTTTCTTTTAAATTCATAGACTGTCCGCTCCAGATCAATCATTTTTTCTGATAGTACGCAGGCATACCAGTATACTTTTTCTGTTCGGTATCAGAAATGGCGTACTTTGCTGATATTCTTTATAGTTAAAAAATGTCCGTGGAAATGTCCACAGATCCTGAAAAATGATATACAGATAATTCCAGAAAATCATAAGGAAAAAAATAAATCCCTTGTTTCCATCCACCGACCATTCCCCCACATGCACAAATACGCTCCTGCGAACCATAAAAAACACCCGGATGGCGGCTGACAATCCATACATACCTTCTGTATAAGCCGCACGCAATTTATTTTCTTCACAATAGGTTTCTTCAAAGGGAAGCGCAAAAACAACGTATAAATGAGCAGACAAAGGAAAAGGAATCCTCCTAATCCAAATCCGGTCATTGTTCCGATCTTCCGATGGCAACTCCCCATGCCGCATAAAGTTCTGCAATCAGCGATACTACAACGAGAATACTCCCAGCCGCAAAAAATTTTTGTAATACTGCATTCTTCATCCGAACACTGTTAATATCATAAATAAAATACAGAATAAATCCTGTACTTCCTAGTATAAACTGCCACATTTTTCTCTCCATGATTTGTGCATTATTATGCACAAATACCTTTTCACGCACTCTAAATTATAATAAAAGCTACTATAAATTGCAACCAAAAAATGTCTTCCCTTTCCCCTTTTTTTCAAAAACATTACCATATCATTACATTTTTTACAAATTCCACTTTTGCTTTAAATAGTATACCATCATTTGCTTCTATCTGATACAATAGATGTATGGGATTTTTATCCAAATTTTGACTAAAAGGCAGGTACTAGAATATGTGGGCTTGTGAAGGAATTTTTATCAGATCTATCCAATTGGATTCTGTGGCGCTCCGACCGCAAATGACGGCAAAACCGTATCCCGGATTTTAAAATTAAAGGACTGGAGCAGTTATCTGGAATCCTTTAGGTATCTCTTCTATATTATTAAATCCAATTTTCGAATCAGACAATCATGGTTATGATACCAGGGATTATAAAAAATCGACTGCCGTCTCGGAACCAATGAAGATTTCGCAGAAGTATGCAAAGATCTCCATGCACACAATGTAAAAATCGTTCTTGACGGTGTGTTTAATCACGTAGGACGCGGCTTCTGGGCATTTCAGGATGTACAGGAAAAGAAATGGGACTCTCCATACAAGGACTGGTTCTGCATCAATTTTGACGGTAATTCCTGCTACAATGACGGATTCTGGTATGAGGGATGGGAAGGACATTTCGAACTGGTCAAACTGAATCTTGCCAATTCTGCTGTTGTAGATTATCTCCTGGAATGTGTAAAAGGCTGGATCGATGAATTTGACATCGACGGTCTCCGGCTTGATGTTGCATACTGCCTGGACCGCAATTTCATGAAACGTCTGCGCAGTTTCTGCCAGGAATTAAAACCTGACTTTGCCCTGATCGGAGAGGTTCTCTTCGGGGACTACAATCAGATCGTCAATGACGAAATGCTTTGCACAGCTGCACCAACTATGAATGCTATAAGGGACTGTATTCCAGCTTCAACAGTATGAATATGTTTGAGATCGCGCACTCTCTGAACCGTCAGTACGGACCGGAACAGTGGTGCATTTACCGTGGAAAACATCTGATGTCTTTTGTTGACAACCACGATGTGACCCGAATTGCAAGTATCCTGACCAACAAGAACCACCTGCCGCTGACTTACGGTCTTCTTCTTGGTATGCCGGGTGTTCCTTGCATTTATTATGGAAGTGAATGGGGTGAGGAAGGAGTAAAAGCTCCGGACAATGACTATGCTCTCCGCCCATGCTTCGATGCACCAAAACCGAATGCACTGACTGAACAGATTAAAAAATGATCCATGTCAGAACCGGAAGCAATGCTCTTTGCCATGGAAGCTACCGTAATGTTGTCCTGACCAACCATCAGCTCATCTTTGAGCGTCGGACCGATGATGAACGGATGCTGGTTGCGATCAATGCATCGGACGCACCGTTTACTGCGCACAATGGAGAACTCGGAGGCACAATGACCGACCTGCTCACCGGAAATGAAATCCAGATGAGCGGACAGCTTGAGATGCCGCCGTACAGTGTGCAGTATCTGAAATAATATCTCCGGACATTTTCCAAAGCAGACCTCTTTGGTTTGCCATGAGAATGATTGATATTGCTTAACAGCACAAATGCCAGTTCCGGCTTGCTGTCGGTTCTGGCATTTTTTCAAAAATCTCTGTTCCAGTAAATACAGTAATTTCGTTTGAGATTTCCTGTCATTTAACGGAACTTCGATTTTCTATATTCCCTCGGAGTCATTCCATAATTTTTTCGAAAAAGCCTGTAAAATTGTGTCCGATTACTAAAGCCAAGGTCCTCCATGATTTCTGCAATCGTAAGATCCGAATCCAAAGAAGTCCCTCCGCCTTTTCCATTGTAAATTTCGTGCTATATTCATACAGAGACAACCCGGTATATTTTTCAACCGTTTTATAAAGATAATCTCCTGAATAACTAAACTTTTCCTCCAAATCCTTTCTGCGCACCTGTCCATCCTTTTCCCGGATATAACTGGTTATCTGATCAAATAGTTCTCTCTCAGACGTATTTCCGAAAGCAACCGGCGTATTTGTGTAAAGCGCTCCGTCAAACAATGCAGATAACATTCCTATCATTGCTCCTGCAATCTGAAAATTTGATTTAGGCGTTCTCTTCTGCAATCCTACTGCAATTTTGTCAAAACAATCATGCACTACTTTTTGTCTCTTTCATCGGAATAAAATCGATATAAGCCCGTTGTGATGCCTCTTCTTTATCCAATTCATGTCAAATGAATTTCCTTACCATCTCATATTCCTTTGTGCGTTTCCCGGAAAAACACTTGGAAATTGTAGTAAATTCAAAATATATTCTTGTGTAAATTCCAGAAAAATCACTCTGCAATACTCATCGAATTCCTCCAGATGGCGAATATTCATATTCATCAGACAGCAACTTCCTTTCGGATAAAGATGTCTGGTATTTTCAATGTTCTGATATAGCCTTCCATCTGCAACATACATCAACTCATAGAAATTATGTCTGTGCATACTTTTCCTTTCAAGAATTTTGTCCGATTCCTCCTTGTCCATACAAAGATATCCTAAATCCTTCGATTCCTATAAATGTAAGCACCTCTCTTCCTTCTTCTTTTTCCGGATAATAGGAATCTAAAATAAAAGAAAGACTATCTTCTGTAAAATGATTTTCTCCAAAACCTTTTTCATATGCCTTCATTTCTTTAATTAAATCCTGATACATCATAGGACGTGTAGATTGAAAATACATAATTTATTCCTCTTTCTGATAAAAACCAGTTTTATCTTTTTTATAGTGATCATTCCTGTTCATCTCGAATAGCTCTTAACAATTGAATCTGATACACATAAGGTTCAATCCCATCATTTATGCCATTTATACTCTTTTTTCATATCATTTATAATAATATCATATGATGTGGATGTCAAAATTTTTACCACTCACTAATTAACCGAATTGTTCTATTCAATAGTAAAAGCGAGGAAAACTTATGCAAAAAAACAGATTTCAACCGTGACTTGACCGTACAGAAAGACGGATCCAATGAAATACTTCATGTCAATCTTCCAGATGACGCCATGATCCGTGAAGAGCGCTCAAAAGAGAATAAAACCGCAAGTGCAAGTGCCTATTTTGCCGGTGGCAAATATATTTACACTAAAATTTTCGATCTTTCGGAAAATGAAACCAGACAAACTCTGATCTTAGAATTTGAGGCTGTCTATCAAAAACGCAACCGTATTCTTAAACGGCAGACAGGTTGCCGAACATCCTTACGGATACACAAACTTTTTGTTGACATCACCGGAAAAGTTATTGCCGGAACAAATGAACTGAAAGTCGTTGCAGACAACGCAGATGTCCCGAACAGCCGTTGGTACTCCGGATCCGGTATCTACCGCGAAGTGCACCTTTACCGTTCCGGAAGTTCTTATATCCGCCCGGAAGGGTTAAAAGTGCAGATTGTTGATCTTAATACAATCCACATTTTTACTGACGCGGTTATGCGACCTGATGAAAAATTGTACTGGAAATTTTCAATGACACTGGCAAAATCGTATCTTCCGAAGGCACAGATGTCACCATCACCATCCCAGATGCACACCTCTGGTCTGCCGAAGATCCTTATTTTATATACCTGCAAGGCAACCCTTCTACAAAATGGAACTGCCATTGATACTGCCAGAACCTCTTTCGGAATCCGTACCCTTTCCTGGGGAAAAGATGGATTTCTTGTAAACAGCAAGTCCGTCCTTTTCCGGGGTGCCTGCATCCATCATGATAATGGGGTACTCGGTGCCTGTGGCTTCCATGATGCTGAATGTCGGCGGGTACGCATTTTAAAAGAAGCCGGATTTAATGCCATCCGTTCTTCACACAATCCCATTTCAAAGGCAATGCTGGATGCATGCGATCAACTTGGTATGTACATTATTGACGAAGCTTTTTGATATGTGGCTGATCAAGAAAAATCCTTACGATTACGCCGGTGAAACATTTTCCAAATGGTGGAAAGCTGATATTGCCGCCATGATTTCAAAAAGACTATAACCATTCTTCTGTTGTGATGTACTCTGTTGGAAACGAGATTACAGAGCTTGGACTTGCAGACGGGCAGGAACAGGCCCGTATCATGACTGAATTCTGCCATACCAAAGATCATACAAGACCTGTCACAGCCGGGATCAATCTGATGCTTGCTACCATGGCCGGAAGTAAAAAAAGTATTTATGGCACGGACGAAGACGGTAAAGTCAAAGACAGTGGTTCCGGTGGACTGGATAACGCTCCGACCTCTGAATTTTTCAATATCATGATGAACAAAATGGGCGGACTCATCAATAAAAGCGACCAAAACAAAAAAGCGACTGCCATTGCTGAAATTATGTCCGGTATTTTCGATATTCCCGGATATAATTATGCATCCAGCCGCTATAAAATTGATGCCAGAAATCATCCGGAACAGGCGACAACCGGCTCTGAAACTCTCCCGCAGACCCTTTACGATAACTGGCGACTTGTCAAATCGATTCCTACCATGACCGGCGACTTTATGTGGACCGGATATGATTATCTTGGTGAATCAGGCATTGGCACCATTCAGTACAAAGACAAAAAGACGAAGCAAAATGCCGATCCGGGCCTTATTATTTCCGGTGGTGCCGGTATCATTGATATCTGTGGAAAAAACGTCCGGAAGTTGGATGGAGCAAGATCATCTGGGGATTACAGAAAACTCCAACAATTGGTGTTGACCCTTATACCCGCACAGACTATTTCCAGTCTCTTTCTATGTGGCGTGTCACAGATGCGGTGGAAAGCTGGTCATGGGAAGGTCATGAAGGGAAAAAAAGCTTCTGTAACAATCTACTCAGATGCAGACAAAATAGAACTTCTTGTCAATGGAAAAAGCGCAGGTAAAAAGAAACCGAAAAAGATATTGCAAAATTCAGGAAAATTCCATATGAAGCCGGCAAAATCGAAGCCATTGCTTACGACTCCTCCGGAAAAGAAACAGCCCGCACCACGCTTGTCTCAGCCACTGGAAAAACTTCGATAAAACTCACTCCTGAAACAACAAACCTCTGTGCAAATGGTCAGGATCTCTGCTTCCTTAATATCGATCTTATCGGTGAAAATGGAATCACAAAATCCTCTGTCGACCAGGAGCTGAAAATAGAAATCTCTGGTATCCTGCAACACTTCAGGGATACGGTTCTGCAAGACCAAATGTTGAAGAAAGCTTCTGCAACGATACTTTCAAGACATTCTATGGCAAATCCTTAGCCGTAATCCGGCGGCTATGAACCAGGCACTGTCACTGTAAAAGTATCCGGAAAAGGATTAGACACCCAGGAACTCACACTAAATATCTGTTAAAACTCTACAGATTTCTAAATAAAACCAAAGGAGAACATCAGAACTCTTTTTCTGTTCTGACGTTCTCCCTTCTGGTCATTTATCCCATTTTCTAATAAATATATTTCTTCATTTCCTGATATACCCTTGCAAGAGGAAGTCCGACGATCGTATTATAATCACCTTCAATCCCACAGATATACACGCCAAATGCCCCTTGGATTCCATAGGCTCCTGCCTTGTCCATCGGCTCTCCTGTCGCAATATATTCCCTGATTTCTTCCTTGCTCATCGGATATACATGCACATCACTGCATTCATGAAATGTCTTCCGGATCTTTTTCCCATCCTTCTTTATCAGAAGCGTAACACCGGTGTAAACCTGATGTGCTTTTCCCTGAAGCATGGAAATCATCTGATATGCCTGCTCTTTATCCTTTGGCTTTCCGAGAATCGTTCCATCCGTCGCAACCACCGTATCTGAGCCGATCACCAGAAAATCTCCTGTATTTTTTCGTTTCATACTGCTGATAGACATCTTCTGCTTTCTGCGCAGAAAGTTCTTCCACAACCTGGCTTGGAACCTGGGATGTAATTACTTCCTCACTGTGTGACGGCATGACTACATGCTTTATATTTCCCTGTTCCAGCAGTTCTGTCCTGCGCGGTGATGCAGAGGCCAGAACTACAGTCAGCCTCTGTATTCTACTACACATAGCCTAATCCTCTTTCACAAGAATCTTCTTAATTTCTCCCATATACATGTTATGCATATCTTTGTCAGCATACCATTTGTCGAGATTTGCTTTCTCAACAAAATTTTCTTCTCCCATGCGCTGTACATAAACCTTCTTGCATACAAAGATCATTTTTGCTTCTTCAAACGCAACTGTTCCATCTACATAATATGGTGTCAGACCGGCTTCTTTGATCTTATCTTCGTCCCTTCCGGAGACTCTTCCACAGAGATTTAACGCTTCTCTATGCTCTTCTCCAAAGAACGCCAGTGTAAAATAATCTTCTCTGTCTACAAATTCTTTTTGGTATAACGGGAATCACGGATATAGGCTGTTGCAGTTGGTTTTGCCCCACATGATTCCGACACCGCCCCAGCTTGCGGTCATGGTGTTACATTTTTCTTCATTTCCTGCTGTGATCAGCATCCACTGTTTTCCGATCAGGTCAAATGGATTATCCTTTAATTCTTCTGGTTTTATTTCTGTAAAACTCATTTTTCTGTCCTCTTATTTTGCGATTACTTTACGGAAATTCTTCTTTCCTTTTCTTACAACTTTTCCTTCTCCTTCAAAGTCTGCTTTTGCAAATGTTGCTGAAATATCAGAAACCTTTTCTCCGTCAACGGCAACTCCACCCTGCTGTACGGCACGGCGTGCTTCTGACTTGAAGCAACCAGTCCACTCTTGTGAAGCAGTGTCAGGATATCGACAGACCCGTCTGCAAAATCTTCATCAGAAAGCTCTGCTGTCGGCATATCTCTTTGCATTTCCTGAGCTGAACAGTGCACGTGCGCCTTCCTGTGCCTTTGTAGCTTCTTCTTCGCCGTGAACTAATTTTGTCAGTTCAAACGCAAGGATTTCTTTTGCTGTGTTAAGCTGTGCGCCTTCCCATTTGTCCATCTCATCAATCTGTTCAAGTGGAAGGAATGTCAGCATACGTAAACATTTAAGAACATCTGCATCTGCAACATTTCTCCAGTACTGATAGAAGTCAAACGGAGAAGTCTTATTCGGATCTAACCATACAGCACCGGACTGTGTTTTACCCATTTTCTTTCCTTCGGAATTCAGAAGCAGTGTGATTGTCATCGCACTTGCATCCTTACCAAGCTTACGACGGATCAATTCCGTTCCGCCGAGCATATTGCTCCACTGGTCATCACCACCAAACTGCATATTACAGCCGTATTTCTGGTATAACATATAGAAATCATAGCTCTGCATGATCATGTAGTTGAACTCCAGGAAGCTCAGTCCTTTCTCCATGCGCTGCTTATAGCATTCTGCCGTTAGCATACGATTTACGGAGAAATGTGCTCCGACTTCACGAAGTACTTCCACATAATTCAGATCCATCAGCCAGTCCGCATTATTAACCATCAGTGCTTTCCCGTCTGAAAAATCAATAAAACGGCTCATCTGCTTCTTAAAGCAGTCACAGTTGTGCTGGATTGTCTCCGGTGTCATCATCTGACGCATATCTGTTCTACCGGACGGATCCCCGATCATAGCAGTACCGCCCCCGATCAAAGCAATCGGCTTGTTGCCTGCCATCTGCATTCTCTTCATCAGGCACAATGCCATAAAATGTCCAACATGCAGACTATCCGCCGTCGGATCAAACCCAATATAAAACGTAGCCTTCCGTTATTCACCAGATCCCGGATAAGCGGCTCATCCGTAACCTGCGCAATCAATCCTCTGGCCTTAAGCTCTTCATAAATACCCATTTTTCTACTTTCCTTTCTTTTTCAAAACCTATATCTTACTCACAGCCAATCTTCTCCGCCAGGAGAAGGAGGCGTCCCGTCTGGAACTCTTTGAAGTCTTCAAGGATGTCAGCCATCGGAAACCATTTCTATTTGACTGCATGTGCTGGCGGATGCTCATACTTCTTAGGTTTTGGGAATTTGTGTTATGATTGAAAATCCATCTGTCTGAGCGAAACGAGTTATGGATTTTCAATCATGCCCTTAACAAATTTACAAAACCTTAGAAGTATCAGCCGAACCCGCAGACAAATAGAAATAGATTCCGGATAGCGTCCGTCCTGAACCCCTTCAATTTTTCCAAAAAAAACCTCGTCCTCCGGCCAATCAGCCTTTAAGGACGAGGTATATTCTCTCGTGGTACCACCTTAATTCACATCCGGCTCGCACCGAATGCCTCAGTCAGTAACTAACATTACCGTAGCAGGTATAACGTCCGCCACTCCGTCACAGCTTACTTGCGCTTCCGCGCGTTCGGTGTGAAACTCCAAGATGTATTCACATCTGACTCTTCGTGCACCTCTCATCAACCGGTTACTTTCTGTCTGAGCCTTGTCATCTGCTACTTGTTCTCTTCATAGCCTGTAATTTTCTCTTCTTTTGTCATACTACCGTATCCTTCAAAATTTGTCAAGCCGGATTTCACGCCAAATTATCACAAAACAACTTTTGTCAAATCCAATTCACAGCCTTCCATCATTTTCCGAACCACTCTCGCAGATTCCCTAATTCCAGAAATCCGTCTTCTGCTCCAGCTCAATATCTGCACTTTTAAACACCGGATTAACTCCCCGCTTCAACTGATCCTCATAATCCCGGATTGCCTTAAATGCCGTCCCGGACAAAATCAGGATCACCGGAATATTGATCAGTGCCATCACGCCCATCAGTACATCGGAAAGATCCCACAAAAGCGACATTTCCATACCTGCCCTAGAAATACAACAAATGCCGATACCAGGCGGAATCCGCGCATAAATTTTTTCCCCGGTTCCTTTTTATGGATATAGGTCAGAAGATTATCGCAATAGAAACAATTTCCAAGCAATGTTGTAAACGCAAAAATACCATAGCCACCGTTATAAATACCGGACCAAATGCTCCCAGGGATTCCTGAAGAGATGCCTGAACCCACGGTGCCCCCTGCATCTCCCTGGTTGGATCAATGCCAGACGACATACACATCATCGCCGTTGCCGTGCAAAGAAGAAGTGTGTCGATAAAGACAGACAGCATCTGAACCAGTCCCTGTTTGACCGGATGGCTGACATTTGCAGAAGCAGATGCATTCGGTGCCGAACCGATTCCGGCTTCGTTGGAATAAAGCCCACGGCGGATACCCTGCATCATAGCAGAACCCGCAAACGCTCCGAAAATCGCCTTGAAATCAAACGCTTCCTCAAAAATACGCAGGAACATTTCCGGCACATTGCGGATATTGATGATAACCACAATCAGCGCCATACCGATATATGCAAGTCCCATCACCGGCACAAGCGTCGATGTCACCTTTACAATACGGCTTCCACCGCCAAGCAGACACCATCCGGTCAGAACTGCCAGAATCCCACCAATGATCCATGGGCTTACCTTCGGATCATAAAAAAGAAAATCCGGAAAATGTAGACTGCAGATTGTAGGATGCCAGCATATTGAATCCAAATGCATAAGTCAGGATCATGGCAATACAAAACACGATCGCCAGTGGTCTGCAATGCGCCCGCCGCCTCGATATAATAAGCCACCACCATAGCATTTCCCATCCTCCCTTTTTCTTGTAAATCTGTGCCAGCGTACTTTCAATCAGTGCAGACGCACTTCCAATGATCGCAATCACCCACATCCAGAATACAGAACCAAATCCCCCAATACAAATTGCCGATGACACCCCGACAATATTTCCCGTTCCTACTCTCGATGCCGTTGAAACCATAAGCGCCTGGAATGATGAGATTGCCTCTTTGTCGTCCGGCTTCTCCATCACGGACTCACAAGCTCTCTCAAATAAACGCACCTGTGGAAATCTTGTCCGGATTGTAAAATATAAACCTGCACCGATCAGAATAATCACCAGAAGTTTGCTGTACATAAATGAACTGACCGCCCCAATAATCGTCTGAAACATACCTTCTTTCCTTTCTCAATGTTTTCTACCATTTTCGCTATATCTTAACGGAAACTCTCAAAATTTGCAAGCTTTTTTCTATTTAAAAGCGGACAAGCAACGCCTGTCCGCCAAATTTATACTATATTTTTCTATCCCTTTACAGCTCCGGCAAAGAACACCCTTGATGATGTACTTCTGTCCTGCCAGATATACAATGATGATTGGGATTACTGTAAGCATAATGCTTGCCATCATCATATCCCATTTCAACTCTTCCGTAACTTCCGCGGAAATACTGGATCAGCATTGGGATTGTTTTTATACTTCTTAATATCAAGTACAAGAGTTGGAAGCAGGTAATCATTCCATACCCACATTGCTTCCAGAATACCTACGGATATCATGGTAGGCTTCAGGATATGGATATCGATCAAAAAGAAGGTCTGCGCGGATTACATCCGTCGATCATGGCGACTTCTTCGATTTCTACAGGAATCGATTTTACAAATCCGCAGAACATAAATACCGCAAGACCTGCGCCAAATCCGAGATAGATCACCCAGATATTCCATGGCATATTCAGATGTAAGGTATCTGCTGTCTGTGACAAGGTGAACATAACCATCTGGAAAGGAACAACCATGGAAAATACAAACAGATAATATAAAATCTTTGAAATCGGACTATTTACACGGGTTATATACCATGCACACATGGAGCAACATACAAGAATAGCAACTACAGAAGTAATCGTAATAAATGTACTGTATCCAAGACTGCTCAAAAATCCTTTTGAAGCAACGGCATCTACATAGTTTGCGATTCCTGCAAATGCATCTGCAGTCGGAAGTTTAAATGCAGTTCCTGTACTGATCGCTGATTCTTTTTTCAAAGAGTTCATCAGGATCATAATGATCGGATAAATCCAGGCGAGTGCCGCAATTGTTAATATAACTATCCATATTGTATTTGCAATACTTTTCTTCTTTTTCATTACTCTTCGCACCTCCTTAGATCTTGTTGCTTTCAGCTGTACCAGTGAAATAATGATAACCAGAACACAGAAGATCACTGCTTTTGCCTGTCCATAACCTTTCCACTGCATTCCGGCACGTGCGTAGAATGTCTGGTAAATATTCAGTGCCAGCATTTCTGTCGCATGGTTCGGATCTCCACCTGTAAGAGCCAGGTTCTGGTCAAACAGCTTAAAGGAATTGGTAAGTGTCAGGAAGACGCAGATCGTGATGGAAGACATTACCATCGGAACTCTGATTTTCCAGAGGATATCCCACTTTCGCTCCGTCAATCTCTTCGCTTCGATCAGATCATCCGGTACATTCTGAAGACCCGCGATATAGATAATCATCATATATCCGATCTCTTTGCCAGCACATCAAAATGATAAGTCCCCAGTAACCGGCTGAAGAATTCAGTGCCAGAAGCGGCTGTCCGATGATCGTAAGCAGACAGTTGATCAGGATCTGCCAGATATATCCAAGTACGATTCCACCGATCAGGTTCGGCATAAAGAAAATAGTTCTGAAAATATTGGTTCCCTTTAACTTCTGTGTCAGAAGCAGTGCCAGACCAAATGCCAGTACGTTGATCAGTAAGATCGATACAATCGCAAATAATACTGTAAATTTAAATGAACTTGTAAATGATGTATCCTTGATTCTTTGCGGTATAATTTGATATTCCAACAAATGTTGCATTTCCTACTGTTGTAAACTTACAAAAAGAAAGATAAAATCCCTGTGCAAACGGAATAATAAATCCGATCACAAATGCAAGAAATGTTGGGAGAACAAATATTGGTGCATGTTTTTTCAGTGCCTTCTCCATAGAAATCCTCCTCTTTTCCTTTTGCCCGGAAGGATCTTCCTACCAGGTGGCTCTCATTTCACTTTTTATTTTTATATGGAAAAACGTAGGTTCCCATATCCAGAAAACCCGCTTCGTACAGGCTCTCCTCTCACTTAAAAGGGGCAGGCAAGCCGCCTGCCCCTAGGTCAGTTCTTTTTATGCAACTTATTTATTCATTTGCAAGCTTGTATTCAGATGCCCATCCATCTACGAATGCACTTACTACTGCATCCCAGTTAGCATCTGTCTGATCTGCCGCATAAGCTGTCAGTGCAGATCCAACACCATTTTTCCACTCTTCTGAAGGCATTGTTGAGAAGTTCCATGCTACCGGAGTCTTTCCGTCTTCGGTCATCTGTTTGTCTTCTTTGATAAAGAGATTCTTAGATTCCTGAGCTTTCTTAAACGGAATGTTGAATCCCATATCGTCTGCCATACATTTTGTTCCTTCATCTGAAGTTACACACCAGTCCATAAAATCTAATGTAGCCTGAATATCAGCTTCGTCTGCGTCTTTATTTACGCACCAGTAATTTTCTGTACCTGTGCAGAGTCCCTGGTTTGCTTCATCGCCTACACCAAAGTAAACCGGAAGCATGGTCATGTCATCATCTGTCAGACCGCCATCGATCAGCTGTGTATATTCCCATGTACCATTCTGATAGAATACAGCTTTTTATTCAGGAATTCATTTCTTGCATCGTCACCTGTCTTTGCGGCAAGATCCTTTGGATCGCATGTGCTGTTGTTGATGTACAGATCCCACATATCGCGATAATTGTCAAGATATGTGCCTTTGATTGCATCTGTTGTGTTAATTCCTTCATCCTGATATTCAAAGTAGATCGGAAGGTTTGCAAGGTGTGTTTTAAATCTCCAGTCAGAAGAACCGTCCATACCAGCGGAAGTAAATGCAGAAAATCCAAGTTCAGAAGTTCTATTTGTAATGTCTTCTGCTACTTTTTTCAGATCTGCAAAAGATTTGATGTCATCCGGTGTATATCCTGCTTCTTTTAATAATGTCTTATTTGTGATAATTCCGTATGTTTCAATAACATATCCGATACCCGCTACAGAATCTCCGTCTTTCAGTGCATAATCATCACTTGTGAGTTCTTTGTAAATATCAGAATCTGATAAGTCGTAGCAATAATCTTTCCAGTTTGCAAGTCCTACAGGAATCCGTTTACCTGGAATAATGTTGGTGCTCCGCTCTTTTCCCATTTCACTCATCAGAGTGGTTTCATAGTTTCCGGAAGGCTGCTGTAACAACCGTTACATCTACACCTGTCTCTTTTGTGTAATCCTTTGCCAGCTGCTGCCACTGCTCATCCTGCTCCGGTTTGAAGTTCAGATAATATACAGATCCTTTTTTGCTGTCCCTTTACCGTCTGCACTCTTGCCATCGCTCTTGCTTCCACATCCTGCAAAGCATCCAAGTGTCATAATTCCTACCAGCCCCAGTGCCAGCCATCTTTTTTTTTTTTCATAATTTCCGTTCCTCCTCGTCTGGATTTCTTTTTCTATGCTTAAATAATAGCAAGAATCAATCAAAGACTGTAACAAATCGCAAACCTCCTTTAACAAAAATATACTTTTCGAAATGTAAAAATTTGTTATTGATAAAATGACACCAACAGCCTTCTCCTCCCATCATCTCTCTTTCTCATACTCCCGGATACTTTCATCGGCAGTCTCCACCATCTGCGCAGGCGTCATTTTTCCCAGCGGCAAGCTGTGGCAGACACTCCCCTGATCGTCTCTTCCTGAAGGATGGAGTTCCATTTCACCTGATAGTTCGGAACGATCTGCGGATTGTTATTGTGAGGCATTTGCCATTAATCCTGAAGGAGCTGGCTGATTTTAGTGCGTCCGTTCTTGTCCATCAGCTCTTCTTCTCTTCCAGATTGAATTTCGGAAAATCTTTTACCTTTTTCTTTCCATTCTTCCGGCAACTTTGGTCGATCATCCAGTATCCGTTCGGGATCATTGCCACCTTCCTGCGACAAAATTATTGTATGCCACATCGTAGTCAGCATGAATTGCATCTTCTGTTGTATACCGAAACAATTTCTGCAAGGTTTCTGCAATTTCAAGACCTGGTATCATTGGAATAGCTTTCTGGAGAAGCTCTTTCATAAATGCATAGCCTTCTTCCGTGTGTCTTTGCTACTCTGCTGTTGCCAATCAGCATCGGCGCCCAGCCGGTTCCTTCAGTGTGGTCCAAGCGGTGTGATTCCGTTTGCCTGCGTACCGGTCACAGCAGTCCCAGAATTCTTCCCATGTCTCCGGGGAATTTCTCAATCCCTGCTTCCGCAAAAGCTCCGGATTCCAAAACATGCCGGCACGCAAATGCCTTGCCGTACTGATCCATTCAAGATAGATATTGCCAATCCTCATCCGTACAGCCTTCCATCACCGCCGGTTCGATCATATTCCTCCACTCTTCATCCTCTTCCAGATACGGACTCAGATTCTCGATCCGTCCATCCGCAACCATCATCTGATAAAAGGACGGCAGGGGCGCACATCATAGATCACAGCCGGAAGCTCGTCTGACATTTAACCGTTTCAGATTTTTTTTCGGTATTCCTCTTCCGTCTCCATGATCCATTCCACTTGCATATGATACGTACCGGCATATTCTTCATTAAATGCATCAACGACATCCTGTTCCGTTTTCTTGCCGGAAGTCGGATCTACCGTCAGAATGATCGGAATATCAATCTCCTTTTTTCTGTACTCCGGCTTGTCTGCCCGTATTTTTACCACATCCGGTCAGCACTGTCAGAACCAGTGCGATACAAAAACACCGATTGCAAAATATTTTCTATAAATCACGTTTCTCCTTTCCGTCATCCGAATTTGGATTGTACACCGGGTTCCATTTTTCTTCTGCCTCATAGTAAACAAAGACATCCTCTCCATATCTGGTCAGTACATTCACCACTCCATATCCGTGTTCCTTATCCTGGAAGCATTTTCGCCTCAGAATCGGATGCCGTTTAAGGCATTGATCTTTTCCATCATTTCCCGGTCAATCGGCTTCCCATTATTGAATACCACGATTTTCAGCTGGCTATCCTCCCTCACCCAATCTCAATCCGGATCAGACCATTCTCACGCCATTCGCAAGAATCCGTGCTTGATCGCGTTCTCGACAAGTGGTACGCAAGATCAGCTTCAGCATCCACGACTCTTCTCTTCCACCTTACACTCAATCTCATACCGGAACAGATTTGCATTCCGGATCTGTTGGATTTCCATATAACTCTTTTTACATTTTCCAGTTCGTCCTCCACCGTCACGATATCCTGCCCTTGCTGGTGACAGACGCGGAATGTTGGAAAGAAAGTGCCCGCAGATCATCTTCATGAATTTGTCTCTTCTCCGTTTATCCGCGCAAGCATGTAAATATCCAGCGTATTATTGCGTCATTACACTCGACGGAACGACTGTGAACACCGTCATTTCAGAGCCTTTCTTTGTAAATGGAGCAGACACCACCGCTCACTCTCCGGCTTTTTGCAAGAATACCACTCGTTTCCTGTGCGCTGATCTTATAGACTTCCTGTTTTACCGCATCCGAAATCTTCGTCCCTTTCGGGCACCAGGCGGCGCATAAATTTCCCTTCTTATCCAGAATTCCGATCTGCACTTCATCTGTCATACTCCGATCCTTTCAAGTATCGTTTCCAGAAAGCCGTCATTCATCTTGATGAGCAAACAGTCCTGGTTTGCTGGCGTATTCCATGCTGTGTACATATCTTCCGATAAACAATGCTTCTTTCTCCGTCCCAAACAGAGTATCCTTCGCCCAGAACCATTGTGTTTTGCATAAGAATCTCCCATGTAATCTTCCAGATGGCTGTCTGAAAAATCTTCATAATCAATATGCGAGTAGGATCTGGCATAAACATTATTTTTATTATCCACATAGCAGTATTCTGCCACATGATCCAGATTCATATAGGCAAAATATTTCTGAAGAGAGTTCTTTTTCCACATCTAGCAAATGAAGCTTTTTTCAGACTTTCCTGAACCTGATCGTAAGTAATACATTCTGCTGTCCCTTCATCCGCCTCTTTTGACAGTGTATCCAGAGCCAGCCCCATCTTCTCATTTAAAAATTCATATTTATCTGTAACCTCTGTGGTCAAACTCTGCCTTACATAAATCCAAACACCGATGCTTGACAGCAAAATTGCCAGCAACAACAGCCCCATTATATATCGAAGGTATTTTCTCTGTATTCCGGATTTAATCACCCATTTCTTCATTCTTCGTAATCCTTTTTGTATTCACTCGGTAATTTTCCTGTATATTCTTTAAATAAATGTGAAAAATAGGATGCATTGCTGATTCCCACCTGCTCACATACCGTTCCTATACTCTCACATCCATCCTGGATCAGTCTCTTTGCTTTCTCCATTCTCTGCTGTAAGAGATACTTTTTAAAGGTCATATGAAATGTATTTTTAAATACACGCCCGAAATATACCGGATTCAGATAAATCTGCGTTGCCACCTGAACAATAGAAAGTTCTTCCTCCTGCAAATGCTCACCGATATAAGAAAGTGCCACTGTCATATATTCCTTTGCACATTTATTTTCTCCGCTTTCTGCATATTTTTCCCGTTCCTCAATTGCTTCTCCGAGGATCCTATAACTGACATCTACCGCCTGTGTTTGCTGTCAGACTCTCCATATTCGAATAATAATTTCGGAACTGTTTCTGCAGTTTTTCCGTCATTCCGTAAGTATCGTTCAGCATCATCTCCGCTTGCAAAGATAACCTTATGTATATAACGGATCTGTAACTCTTCCTCATGTGGAAGTGCGTAGATCAACACAATAAAAGCCTGTTTTAACTCTTTAAACGTATTCTTCCGAACAGCATTGACGATCGTAAGTCCTGCCTCTTCACAATCACTTTTTGCCGCTTTTTCTTCCTTTTTCACAGGTATGGGAAAAGTATTCTCATTTGTGGCATTCTTCGCAGATTGGCTCGAAAAGTCCCTGCGCCTCTTCGTAACTTCGGCGGATTCCATCCAGTCCTTTATACGGTTTGGAAATCGATGCAGTAACCGGACTTTTCTGTTCCCCTTTAACCTGTTCCAGAATCTGCGCCATCTCGCGCACTGTCGCATTTTCCTTTGTCTTGATCAGAAATACATGACAACCTTCTGCCTTTTCAAAATGCCAGAAAAATACCGCTCTGAAAACATTTCTTCCAGAGATTGTATCAATTCCAGCCTGGCTGCTTCGTAATTCAGTGCATCCGTAATCTTATATGTAAGATCAAGATCCACACACATTGCAATAAAACGGTCGCCCTCTTCGATCACATCTTTCAAGATCGCAAATACTTCCTGCACCTTTTCATAGGAAATTTTACTCTGTAAATATTTCTGTACAACAACCTGGAGAAAACTGGTGGAATCTTTTCGGATCATATTTTCCCAGCTTTCATAACGTTCTTCGCTCTCCAGTTTCTCCATACAGGTCTGGTATGCGCCCTGCATGGTCTCCTGCAGTTTATCTTCCTCGATTGGTTTCAGCAGATATGCATATGCACCAAGATCACACGCCTGCTGTGCATAATTAAAATCACGGTACGCACTGAGCACAATAAAAACCGGATCCAGCTCTGTCTTCTGGATCTCTTCCATCACCATCAGACCGGAAACCTGTTTCATCCGGATATCCGTCAGTACGACATGTGGCTTCACTTTTTTTGATCACTTCGATTGCCTGCTCCCCACTCTGTGCCTGACCGGCAACTTCAAATCCCATCTCATTCCAGTTGTACGTCTTAACCAGTCCCTGCAGAAGGATTGGTTCGTCATCTACAATCACAAGTTTTAATAATTTCATACCATTTTCCCCATTCCTGATAATCTTCCTACTTCTTATTTTAGATAAGACATGATAAAGAATTTATCAAAAAACTATACTTTTGATGCAAAAAATCATACTTTTTACCAAAAATTATACATTTCGGGGGAAAAAAATAGCAAGAAATTAAAAAGCCGTTACATGATCGATATGATCAGATCCGGTTGCAAGTGATGATAAAATCGTGGTATCAGAAAGCGGTGAACAATGATCTCCAAAGCATCCTCCACCCATTACAGCTGCTATTGTAGCATATACGACCAGTGTTAAAGCTCCACCAGATATATTCAGAGCCATCTGTACACAGATTGGTGTAACAATCGCATAGGTTCCCCCATGAAGTTCCTGTAAAGAATGCAATAAAAGCAGATACAACAAAAGTCAATGTCATAAGGATCGTCGGTGTCATCCAGCTTTCTGTAATAGAAATTACATAATCTGCAGTTCCTTCGGAATCTCCTATAAAAAAGCTGGCAGACAAATGTATTTTTTCTCATCTGTCTGTCAGCTTTCTGATTCTTATTCTAATTTGATTCTTTGTTACAAATTATCGTGTAGTCTTATTTTTCTTTTTCTGCGTTTCCAAGCAAATCCGCCCATACCTGCTCCGAGCGAAGAAACTGCAAGTCCAAGCCAGCCAAGTACACTTGCCGGATCTCCTGTCTTCACAGAATCGCTTCCGCTTGTCTTTGACCCATTGGTTGTACCATCTGTCTTCTTTACAGATGAGCTGCCTTTTCTTTACAAGTGCTTTGATCGCTTTGTTCAGGCTATTTGTTGCATTATCTACTGCTTCCTGGCTTTCTTTCGCTTCCAGTGCTTTCCGGGCATCTGAAAGTGCGCTCTGCAGTGCTTTCCAGCTTTCTGCTGTGTAGTCTGCTTCTTTAAGCGCTTTTGCATCTGCAATTGCTTTTCAAGAGAAGCAGTATTGATTGCAACCGGTTCTTCTTCAGCTTTAACCAGTGCATCTTTTCTTTGCATTCAAAGTAGAAAGTGCCTGATTGACTGCTTCCTGACTTTCCTTTGCTTCCAATACAGTGCGTGCATTCTGAAGTCTTCGCCTGGTATGCGCGACCCAGCTGTCTGCTGTGTAGTCTGCTTCTTTAAGGTTATCAGCTTCTGCAATTGCAGCTTCCAGTGCTGTTGTATCAACCTCTGCCGGTGCCGGAGTCTCTGCTATCTTGTAAGTAAATGTAAGAGGAGTTGTATAACCTGTTGAAGCTACTGTAATCTGGAATTCCGTTCCAGCTACCGCATCCTTAAACGGATCTGCATCTGTCTTGATCGTACCATCCTTATTGATAATAACTACGGAGCCTCTTCCACTTGCTGCATAATCTTTACCATTTACATTTACAGAAGTAATATTTCCAAGATAAGCTTTAAGCGCATCTATGTCAAATCCTTCTGCCTCTACAAGTTTCTTATTCTCTTCATCATATCTTTGCAGGCATATCTTTTGTTGTCAATGTAAACGTTGTAACAACATCTGCATATTTCTTGTTCTTATCTTTAATTGTGAGGGTATATTTTCCAGGTTTTACAGAAGGCTGGCTCTGCTCTGCTCTCTGTCGCTGCTTTTAAAAGTCAGTACATTACCTTCTACCGACACATCCAGTCCATCCACACTGTATTCCGGATCAAATCCATCTGGAAGCTGTACATTGATTGTAGTCTTGCCTGCTGCAATGTCTGCATCTGCAACTTCTGATTTTGTAGTTTCTGATTTTACAGGAACATAGATATCTGCGATATCCATTGTATACACCCCATTTGTTGTATAATACTCAATGCTGTCAATGGTCTTGCCCATCATAGATTTGTAATGTTCAGATGATGTCGGGCAACCATGTACTTCACTAGTAAATCCGGTACTCCATGCAATTTCATTACCTCTCCAGATATTTTCCAGATGACGCATACCATAAGCGGTTCCGTCTGTTGTCTTTACTACAACTGCATTTTACATTATCTGATTTGATTTCTTCTGAAGTCCATCAAGATCAAGCTCATAATCTCCATAAGATGTTTCGGTTAAAAGTTCAGCTGTAACTCCTTCTACTTTCGTTGCTTCCTGACCTTTTACTTCACTGAACACAAGATTTCCATCTGCATCGACAGAAACTTCTTTATAGTTTGCCGGTGCTTCTGTAAGTGGATAGTATGCATAAGATGCATTTTCAAATAATGTGTCTTTTCCAGTCAGTGTTGTGGTAGTTGTCTGTCCTCTGTTTGTAACTGTAATTTCTACGGAATCACCGTCTTTCACTTCTTTGTATTTTGAAAGATCTACCGAAGGGTCTACTTTTACAGCATAAGTGATACCATCAATCTTGGATCCATCTGCATTTTCATGGTATGATCCACCTGCAAGGCCTTTGGTTCTGGTCTTGTTCTTTGTCGCAGAAGTAAATGCATCTACCGCAATATCATTACCTGTTGTTTCAGCTTTGTAGAATTCTGCGTATGGGATGTTCATGAGAACATATTGCACTGTCACAAGAGAGTCAATTGCATCTGTCAGATGTTTAACCTGTTCGTTTACTTCTGACTTCAATGGATTTTCTGACTTAAGGAGAACTTCTGATTCTTCCAGTTCATCCTGCATCTTTTTCCAGCTATCAGTAGTATACGCAAATCGATTCAAGGCTTTTGCTTCATCGATCTTTGCCTGCAATGCCGCTATTTCTTCTGCACTTGCTGTTTTTAATGTGGCAATATTCTCTGTTCCAACCTCAAAATTATAGCTGTAATCAGCATAACCAAGTCCATAGATAGTAATCTTCCAGTAACCGGTTCCATTCGTATTTTCCGGCAACTGGCATCTTAAAGAATCAGTAAGTCCAAGCTGGATCCCCATTGATTTATGCATCCAGTTATCTGATGCAAATTTTGTTCCAAATACTCTTACCGGATTTGTATAAGTATCATCATTTCCATAGTATGTCCATTCAACAGCCTGCATCGCAGAACCAAGTCCGCCATAATTTCCATTAAAATCTACACGGATGAATCAGAACATCCAATGCTGAGGTATAACGCGCGATTGCATCGTAGATATCTTCTGCGTCCTCGTCTACCAGCTTGTCAATGGATTTTGCACCGGCGCAATTTTCAAAGAGATTACAACAATACCACCGTTGTCTTCTACGGCACGGATTACTTTTTCAATTTGCTCCTCCGATTGGACATCCTGTGATCAGGATGCGTGGTTTCTTCTCTTCTCTCTTGCCCTCTGCATATTCTTTTTCAATCTTCGCAGTAAGAGCATCCACTTCACCCAGGATCAGAGAACGGTCAAAATTTGAAGGTGCTTCCCGTACAGAACTTTGAACAGATCCTGTCCTTTGATCGGAGCTGGATCATATTTCATTACTTCATAAAGTTTCTTTAAGGATCGACGTGCCTGATTCTCTGTCTTTACAGCTTCACGGATCTGCTCTTCCGTGATCGTCACGCCAAATTTCTGTTCCAGATATTCCTTGAAACGGATGATCTCTCGCCTTTCCAGAGTTGAAGTCCCGGTTCTCTCTGGCTATTCGGAGAAGTTCCATGATAAATACATCTTTGAATTCTGACATATATTCATACATCTTCTTCTTACCATCACAGGTTGTTTCCCCAACTACTACATCTGAGAAATAGAAGAACGGACATTTGTCTGTCTTTGCAAATCCATAGCTTGATTTGATCAGCGGACAGAGGTTCTTCGGAAGATCTTTCTCTGCTTCCGGAATTGTCTCATCAGAAGTTGAGCAAAGGCTTACGCATCCTGCCCCCATCGCCATTGCAATCTCTTTCGGGAAGTATGTACAGTACGATCCAACAACCGGAACCCCTTTCTCTTTTAACTCCTTGACAGCCAGAAACGATTTCTGTCTCTGCTCTGCGAATTCCTCAAATACCTCTGGTAAATCTTTTAATCAGTTCCATTTTCATTATCTCCTTTTATCCTTTTTTTCTCTGGCAAGAAGTTTGCCCCGTATGCCCCCGCATGAAACGACCAAACTCTTCTGATTCCACTTTCTGATCCAGCTTGTCTGACAGGATTCCTGTGAAATAAATGCTGTGACTGAGTCCTCCGGTCAGGATCACTCTGTCTCCAAGTTCCTTTTTCTGCGCAAGCTGCACTACTTTATTGGCAACAGAATCTACAACTCCAGCCGCAATATCTTCACGCTTTTTTCCTTCTCCGATATAGTTAATCACCTCAGATTCGGCAAAATACCGTACAAAGTGAGCTGATCGGAATAACTTCTCCCTCTTTTCGGGCCATATCAAATAATTCATTGATCGTAACACCCAGGCGGTTCGCCATGATTTCCAGAAACTTTCCTGTTCCCGCCGAACATTTATCATTCATCTGGAAATCGGATACCATTCCATTCTGTACAATGATCACCTTCGTATCCTGTCCTCCCACATCAATGATCGAACAGTCCCCCCTGCAAGTTCACGACCACCTCTGGCATGGCAGGTAATCTCTGTAATTACATGATCTGCAAAATCAACTGCGATTCTTCCATATCCTGTAGCAACTACCTTTGTATCATCTGAGGTAACATCTACCCCCATCTCAAGCAACTTATTCTTGATCTTTTCGCAAGTCTCTTTTTCGCTCCATCCTGTCGGCAGTACGAAATGTTCTTTCTTATCTCCTTCAACAACAACCTTGATGCTGTTGATCCGATATCAATTCCTACATAATTCATATTTCTTCCCTTTTCTCTCTTTAATGACATTCTGTTTCTATGCTGTTTTTCCAAAATGCCTCTGGTTATTAGGATAACATTTTCATAATATTTCTTCAATAAAACTGCCTGTTTTACTTATTGTTTATCCGGATAGACCGACTTCTCTATAGAGTTTTTCTATTGTAAAATTTCTCCGATATGTAGTACCTTCTATTCGAATTTCCTGTTAAAAAAAATGAGCCTGCCTAAAAAGCAGACTCATGCACTATTCTTCATTCTGATAGCTGATTTCCATCAGGCAGAGTCCCTGCGGCGGTGCCGTGACCGCTTCCCTGGTTCTTTCTCCGCCTTCCAAAAGTTCCTTTACCTTTTTCCGGTTCGTAAAATCCTCTTCCGACACGCACCAGTACCCCGGCTATGATGCGCACCATGTTATACAAAAATCCATTTCCCGTGATCCGGATCGTAATATGCTCTCCGCTTTGCAGAATCTGCAAATCCGTGATTGTCCGCACCGTTGTCTTTGCATTAGTACGGATACAGCAAAATGGTGCAAAATCGTGTTCTCCTACCAGATAAGCCGCTCCGCGTCTCATCTGCCCCACGTCCAGGTCAAAACTTACAAAGTAATTATAAAGCCTCTCTGTCGGAATCGGCACTTTCGTATTGATGATATGATATTCATAGGTTTTCAGAGTATCCTGATAACGTGGATGCCAGTTAAGATCCAATCATAAGCCACTGTTAATCTGATTCTTCTCATCTTATGACTCCTTAAAAGATCCACAGCTTGAATGGAACATATCTTCCAACAACAAAATGCGATCACAACATACAGGATCGTAATCAGGTATGTCATGTGGTCAGCACTCTTATAAATCAGAGGTTTCATCTTGGTTCTGCCATTGCCACCGCGATAACATCTTGCTTCCATTGCCATTGCAAGATCATTGGCACGGCGGAATGCGGATACAAAGAGCGGAACCAGGATCGGAATCATTGCCTTTGCCTTCTGGATCAGATTTCCACTTTCCATATCCGCACCTCTGGCAATCTGTGCCTTCATGATCTTTATCCGTTTCCTCCAGAAGATCGGAATAAAACGAAGTGCGATCGACATCATCATCGAAATCTCATGTACCGGTACATGGGCTTATTCAATGGGTGAAGAAGCTTCTCCAGACCATCTGTCAGTGAATTCGGTGTAGTTGTCAGTGTCATAAGTGAGGATCCCATAATCAGATAGATCAGCCGGATCGCCATATAAACCGCTGTGCTTAAGCCGTACTCCGTGATCTTGATAAAGCCCACATGGATAAGTGTCTTTCCGCCCGGTGTCAGAAATAAGTTGAAACATACTGTGATCAGAAGCAGAATGATAATTGGCTTCAGTCCTCTGACAATGAATTTAAACGGTACCTTCGCCAGCTTAATGCATCCAAACAGGAACACAGTCGCAAGTACATATCCCAAAATACTTTTAAATGTAAAAAGAAATCAGATACAGCAGTGTGCATACAATCTTCACACGCGGATCCAGCTTATGGATACGGCTGTCAGCCGGATAATATTGTCCAATCGTTATCTCCGAATCATTTGGGCGCCCTCTCCTTCTTCAGTGCTTTCATAATGCCATCAGCGCTTCTTCTATCGTGGTTGCATCTGTCGGAACATCCATTCCCTTTTCCTTCAGCGCATGCCCAATTCTTCCTTCTTCAAAACTCCGCCGGAATATCAAGTCCTCTTTTTCTCAGTTCATCAGCAAGGATCGTCACCTGCGGCACATCCAGTCTGTAGTGCTTTAAAGTATCCACCTGTGAAAAGATTTCTCTCAGTGTTCCCTGCATTACCATGACCGTGATCCATTACGAATACGTGGTCTGCATCTACAACCTCTTCCATATAATGGGTGATCAGAATCACTGTAATGTGTTCTCTTTTTTCTCAGCTCCATCACGCTTCAAGTACTTCTTTTCTTCCATTTCGGATCAAGCATCGCAGTTGGCTCATCCAGTACAATACACTTTGGGACGCATTGCCTTGACACCGGCGATTGCAACCCTCTGCTTTTGCCCCCGGACAATTTATTCGGTGAATGGTGACGGTATTCAATCATCCCAACCGCTTTCAGGCTATCTTCCACTCTCTGCCAGATCTCCTCTGTCGGCACGCCCAGGTTCTCGGACCAAATCCCACGTCTTCTTCAACGACCGTTCCTATGATCTGATTATCCGGATTCTGGAATACCATTCCGGCGCTCGACGTACATCCCACAGATGTTCATCTTCCTTCGTGTCCATTCCGTCTACCCACATGGTTCCGTCAGACGGAACCAGCAGGCATTCATATATGCTTTGCAAGTGTAGACTTCCCAGAGCCATTATGCCCCAGGATCGCAATAAACTGTCCCGGCTCGATATCCAGCGATACCTCATCAATAGCGCTTGACTTTTCCCTATAATATTACCTTCTTCGTCACGCTTTGCATATTCAAATACAAGTTTATCTGTCTTGATCATTTTCATGGTATTTCCTCATATCCATTCTGTAATTTATCTGTCCATACTGTACTAGATTATAACCTAACTGGAATGCCTATGCAATTGATTTCCTGATTATTATCAAAAAAAAAAGAATGCGCCTTCGCACATTCTTTCCCTGTGTTTTACTATTTTTTTTCAATCTTATCCCTGAGTTTCAGCATTTTTGCATCCAGCTCAGAAATTTCATCTGCATAGGTTTTTAATTCCTTTGCAACCTCTTCATTCTCTGTCTTCTTATAAAATATCTGGTACTCGAGCACAGACCAGTAATCCATTGCCACCGTACGGAGTTGATCTCCACCTTTTCCTTCAGTGGTCCTTTTTGGATGAATAAATTGGGACCTCCACGATCATGTGAAGACTCTTGTATCCGTTCTTTTTGGGATTCTTAATATAATCTTTCTCACGGATGATCTGTACATCTCCCCTGCGCTTTCAGACGGTCTGCGACCTCGTACACTTCATCTTCAAATGGACAGACCACGCGGATTCCGATCAAATCCTTCAGTTCTGCTCTTGCCGTGTCAAAATCCGGCTCCAGGCCTTTCCGGATCAGTTTTGTATAAATACTCTCTGCCGTCTTCACTCTGTTTTGATCTGGTTGATCACAACATGGCGTTTCTTGCGCGAAAGATCTGCATTTATCATATTCAGCTTTGCTGTAAGAAGATCGATTGCGCTCTGCATCTGAGCTGATACTTCTGATCCTGAAGCGAACGGTCTATCTTGCAATCTCTTTTTGCAGCCTCTGTCCGGATCAGCTTTTCAGGGGCACTTATTTTTCTGCTTTATCTTTGCCTTCTGTTTCTTTGGCATAGGCATCTCCCTTTTTGTCTTTTTTTTCAAAGGAAACGTTAAATTTTTCTTCCAGATTCAAAAAGCGCAGTAAAAGCTCTGCATTCATCCGTGCAATATTATCGCTCCAGTCAATCTGCAGAAGTTCGTTTACCTTGTCGATCCTCTTCCTGATCGTATTGATATGTACATATAATTTTTCAGCTGTTGCGCTGTAGTTCATATTATTTTCCAGATATACTTTTAAAGTCTTTAAAAGCTCGATATTCTTTTCATCTTTCAGGAGTACACTGTAAGCCGAGAGCATATGAGTAAGCTCTTCTTCCGGAATATCCAGCCATGCAAGTGCACCAAGCTGAGAATACTCCCATGCAAAAGGCTTGGATAAATCATTTTCCCCATATTCAGTGCTTTCTGACATTTCTCTATGCTCTGACGGATATGCCTAGAGAAGCGGCATCCAGTGAATAACCAAATTCCAGTGCCGTCTCCGGACAGCTCTTCAGAACTCTTCTCCGGAATTCTTCCAGAAGTGCAAGGATATGACCTTTCTCCCAGTCTTCTTCTCTGTCCTCCAAAAAAAAGAATTCCCACATTTTCTCCGATCATTGCGATTCTGGCATATTTGATCAGACTGCTTTTCCTGTAAGCCTCAAGGATCTCTTTTCTCCGGTTTGGAAGTTCTTCCTGATTGTCCGCGCGCCGGAACAATACATACCTGTATTTTGTACTCATGGAAATTCCCTGTACATTCGCCTGAAACATCATCTTCTGTGTATCATCTTCCGTTGCACTCAAAGCGTATAACACAAAGTTCTCAAATCCGATATTTCCCATGTTCTGTGCCGCTACGATCTGCTCATATAATCCCTGCAAAAGATCAGATAGGCAATCCGGATACTGTACTCATCATAATAATCCAGGAATTCCCGCGCTTCCATCACGGCAAAATACGCCTGTACACTTCCATTTACAGAAATCGGGGACCCGTATCCAGCTGATTCTCGGTCCTCCTGGTGACTCTGATTCACAAGACGGTATCTCACCATGTCCATGTAATCACAAAGCGTATGCCGGGTATACGGCATTGACGGCTCCCAGAAATCCTCTGTTTCAAGTCCGAATCCTTTTGCTATCTTCTGAAAATTCATCGAACTGTAATACGCCTCTTCTTCTACAAAATCATATAAAATGCCGGGAAACCCATCTCAGCCTCCATCGCTTGCAAGATCCGCTTGATCTTCTGCTCTTTATATGAAAAATTCGACATCTGAAATGTCATATGACTGGTATTGATCCGCAGCCTGCGTATGGCCCGGTTCAGCACAGCAAGTATTAATCTGGCTCATCACTTCCATCCATGGTGCTGAAAATGGCATGGAGATAAAGGGGCACCTCATACTGATCAAAAAGCTCCAGTATTTCCTCCGGTATTTTCTCCAGATATCGTTCTCTTTTGATCATCATTCCCGCTGATTTCTGGATACTTCCCTCCCGGAATGCTTTTTCAATACAATCTGGTTCCTTTGCAATAACGTACCCTGATGAAAGTACCAGTTCCTTCCCTTTTGTCCAGTGAAATGCATCCGGTGCCTCCATAACTGTGATCCCCTGGATCTCACGGTGCAGTCCCTTTGCCCCCGCCAGAACGTAAAATCCTTAAAATATTCCTGCGATAATAATTCTTGTATTGCGATACCCATTTCTGTCTCCTGCCTGACTGCACTTATCCCCCTCACACAGTCTGTTTTTCTCCTATTTTCTCAGTGTAACATTCATGAAAATTCTTGTCAAATCCAGTCACACACTTATTTTTTTTTCCTCATAAAAATCCCGGAAACCTCACGGCTCCGGGATCTTTTTTTTACTTTTTCTTGTTTTATTCACCGTCATACATCGGTGCATATGGTTCTCTGTCCTGCGCATCGAATTCGTCCTGAATTTCTTTTTCGCAGTTCCGGCTGTGTATACAGGTCATATGCTGTTGCTTTGCAATGACTTTTGCGCGTAAAAATGCACCTTTCTGTCCGATCGTGCTTCCGGCAGATGCACAGCTCTGCCAGGTATGCGGTGCAACACCAACCGGCCAGCAAACTGCAGTAAAGAGGTTCATCGGCATCATCTGGCTCACATCTCCACTGTCTGAAGAAGCAGTAAGCGGTGCTTTTTTTCCCAGGCATTTCTGGAAACAACACCATCTGCTAATGCCTTTTTTTTGCTTCATACATTCTCTGATCTCTGTCTTTGATAGCCGGATCAACGGTAGCCTGCAACTGTCTTGCAAATTCCATTTCCTCTTCCGTATAAGTTGGTGTTCCGACCTCCTGCAGATTCTTCCATGTCAGATCTGCAAATGATTTTTTCGCTGACCATATCACAGCAACCATATTCAATTTTGGTCTCAACCTCCGTCTCTGTCATCATTAAAGCACCTTTTGCCACAAAAGTGTCAGTCTGCGGAGAATGTCTTTTACATCGCTGATGTGCGGAGCCCTTGTAAAATACCATGCACTTGCTTTATCCGGCACGATATTCGGTGAAAATCCGCCACTGTCTGTAGTATAAGTGGATTCTTGCCTTGTCAACTACATGCTCTCTTAAATAGTTGGCGCCTACACTCATAAGTTCCACTGCGTCAAGCGCACTCCGACCTTTCCGGCGCAAATGTTTGCATGAAGTTTTTCCTTTGAAATAAAAACTTCGCAGATGCACTCGCCAGATATCCTTCATCATAAATCATGTTTGCAGACATCGGGTGCCAGCTCAGTGCCATATCGCATCCGTCAAACATATGATAATATGCCATTTTTATTTTTCCACTTAGCAATTCTTCTTCCGGGCATCCATAGAATCTTAAGGTTCCCGGAATTCCTTCCTGCTCAAGAAACCGTTTGATCATGATCGCTCCTGTCACAGCCCCTGCGCCCAGAAGGTTATGTCCACATCCATGTCCTTGTCGCTCCCGGTGTTACCGGGCTCTTTCGTGATCTGGCATTTCTGGGAAAGTCCAGGAAGCGCATCATATTCTCCAAGAACAGCGATCACCGGTTTGCCACTTCCATATTCTGCATAAAACGCATGTGGAAGATGTTCTTCATTTACAATCACAAATCCTTCATGATGAAGAAGCTCACGGATCATATCCGCTGACTTCTGCTCATTCCCGCCACTCTCAGGATTATTCCATAAATTAGTGCAGATGTCCACGCAGGTAGACCTAAGTTCCTCCATCTGCCCAAGCATCTCTTTTTTTCGTCATATCTACCTCTCCTTTTCCATCCAATTATACACTATTCTTACTTTCCGGCTTCTTTTTTCTTTCCATAAGTTGCAAGTGTTACACCGATTGCTACAAATACACTTGCAAGAGTTGTCAGATAGTTTGCTTTGCTCCCGGAAGCCAGTTGAAAAGACCTGCGTTAATTGCAATACCGATGAGAATTGCAAATGCAAGCATACCACCTGAAAATTTGATGCTTTTCAGTCCAAACTGCATAAGCAAGGCACCAAACAGTGCCGGAAGCAGATAATTCAATGCCTCTATCACACTTGCCGGCATTGCTGAAAGTACAGAGCTCCCGAGGATAACTCCGATCGTCAGCACAGATACGTTGATGACGATGGATGTCGCCATACCGATTACTGAAACGATCGAACCTTTTTCTGTTCCTGGTTCAACGTCAGTCGCGACCTGAGCCATACCGGCACAAGGAACTCGCATATTGGAAATATTTCCTGACAAAAATGCCATGTATGTACCTACCGGACCAAGTACGGTAAAGTAAGAAATCGGTTCTACAACCCAGAGAAATCCAAATGCACTTGCCAGAAATAAATGCGGTGGCAAGTGCAAAGAGGTTTTGGAAGAAGTCCGTACACAACTGCCAGTACAAGTGCCGGCAGGAAAGATAATACAGCTCCAAGCAATCCGGTAAGTTTACCAATCTTATGCATCTGCGGCATATATTCGCCTTCATAAAAATCTTTTTTTTCCATGTTCGCTCCTCCTTTAAATCACGGCTGTGATGATCATTGCTGCCAGAATTGAAATCGTAAGATTCCATTCTTTCAGCCACTTGATATTCTTTTTTTCTGAAATGGTTAAAAGTATTGCCATAAATACAGCTCCAAGTACGCAGGCAACTGAGTTTTTTATTCAGCTTGATCAGATGAGAAGATGACATTGAACTAAATGCACCAATGATAGCCGCACTTGAAATTGCCATCAGTTTTGCCGGATCTCCACCTGAAATTTTGTGCTGTACCTTGTCCATACGGCTTGCAGAAATAGTTGCAAAGATGATCCATCCGATCGATCCAAGGATCATGGTCCATACTGCCATATCAAGTGCCAGTGGTGTCAGTGTATCTGCTCCAAGCTGTACACCAACTGATGCAGTACCAAAACCTCTTGCGATAGATTCAAACATAACGGAACCGATCAGGGAAAGTTCATCCACGCCATCGGTCCTCCAACAGTGATCAGAAGGGAAAGCATTCCACTTAAGATTACAATAGATGGTCATGGAAGTGATCGCGCTGCTCTTGATTGCGTTCTTCATCTGCTTTTCTGTAAGTCCGATCTTCTTTCCTGCCGAATAAGATTTTTTGCAAAGATCAGGCCTGTGCGATAACGAGTATTACCGGGATTCCACAGGCGATCCACATCGGTATACTGTTGGCGATTTTCATAGCATCCATATTGCTACCTCCTTAGAAATAAATAAAATATTCATAAAATTTATTGAAATTATAATAAAATTATCGCGATAATTCTATGAATAAATATTCACTTTTCTTTTAAAAGGCATATAGAGGTGAAAAAAAATTCACTTCCATATGCCCTTTCATGAAAAAATATTTTATTGATAAATTCTTTCAGCAAACAATTTGTATTGCCATTTTCTATAAGCCTTTCAAAACTTCCACTTCGCCAAATGCTTTCAGAAATTGTTTTTTTTCCATATCCCGGAAATTCCAGTTCGATCATCATTTCGTCCTCAGAAATAATCTTCCCTTCCCCGTACTTCGGATGTCTGCCTTTTCGCTCTGGCTTCCATGTTTCTTTCTGTTCTTCTTCCTCCTGCTTTTTCTCCTGATCAGCTCCCGCGTATCTTTCCGCAGTTTCTGCAGATTCGCTTTCCGCAACTCACTTCCCGGCTTTTCTTCCCAGTCGAGCAGCCTCCTCCGGCAAAAGATCCGCAGATAATTGCTTGGTGTCTCATATGTCCCCGGGATCGTCGGATTTGTTATAATAGGAAAGTTCCAGATTCTTCCTTGCACGGGTCAGTCCTACGAAGAACAGACGGCGCTCCTCTTCTTCCTGTTCTATGCTTTTGCGGCTGAAGCGGGATCAGTCCCTGATTCATTCCGATGATGAATACATAATCAAATTCCAGACCTTTTGAGGCGTGCAGTGTCATAAGATGAACTGCGTCTTCTTTCCTCCGTCTGTCGTTCTGTATCTGCCGCTTTTTCCATCGTATGTTCGCCCGAAACCGCATTCAGTTTCCCTTCTGCAACATACTCCCGGATCATATGAGGTCTTTCCGGAACCGGATCCTCATCCTCTTTCTGTTTTGTCGGAAGAACATAAGGAAGTTCTGCTCTTTCAAATACTTTTTCCAGAATCTCTGCCTGCTTCTGCACCCGGTAGAAAACCGCAATCTCCCGGTAAGGAAGTCCCTGCTCATGAAGCTCACGGATCCGCTCTGTCAGATACTCTGCCTCGATAAATGGATTATAATGATTCCTTACCAGAATCTTCTCCCCCTTTCGCCACTTCCCTCAATCTTTCCTCCAAACTGAAGAAACCGATTCGCCGCTTCCAGGATCACTTCGGATCTGGTAGTTAACCGGCGGTAGTTAACCGGCAGAGTCAGTTCTTTTGCGCCAAATCTGTGCTTGATCAGGAAGAACATATTCTTTTATCCGGTTCCTCTCCAGCTGTAGATCATCACCTGATTCGGATCCCCCACCGCAAAAAGTGGGTCTCGGTCAAATGTCCTTTTTAACGCCTCCAGAAATTTCATTCCATTTTTTCAACGATACCTTTTGACGGAAAGACGCTCTTTGTACCTTCTGTGTCCAGTATTGCAACTTTCATGATGAACGGCCCCTCAACGGTCAAATGTCGGTCATTCAAAGCAGTAACGACAGTTGCACTTTCTGCATGAACGGCTTTTTAAGAAGCCCGTACACAATCGTTTTAACATCTTTTTTCATAAATGCTCCTTTCATTTTTGGTAATAAAATAACCGTCCATAATGAACGGCTGAAAATAGAAAAGGAACGTCATTTTAGGCGTTCCATAGTCTATGAGTTATTCAATTTTTCTTGTTTCAATACTGATGTGCTGTACCATATCTTTGCATATCTAGGAAAACTTGCGTATCAAGGCTCATTCAATGGTAGTAAATAAGTAGTAAATTGATGTGTTTGTTTCCTTGAAAATGCTGATAGATACTGTGTTTTAGCGGATAATCAGATTTTTATTGTGTTTTTATTATAGAAAATTTTTTCTTTTTTTGACAATTTGTATACTGTAATTTCTTCCGGCTAAGATATTTAAAGTCGTTCCACCGGTACCGTTTTTCACATTAAGGATTCCATCTTTTTAAAGCACTCATGATACTGCGTATCGCTACCGGATTCGTTCCCGTTGATAAAGCAATCTTTTTCACTTGTGATCTTATCCGTCTCTCCAAATTCGCTGACCAGTATCAGACAATGGATTGCAAGTGATGCCCTTATTGATAACTGCATACTCTGACTTCCTCCTTTGATTTCATATTTTAGCTTATCATATTTTTCTATAGGTGTAAATATTGACATTACATCTATGAAATGATAGTCTTGTTGTAAATTCAAAAAAATTACACTAAAGGAGAAAAATGAAAACATATCCAGTTGTAGAAATTACATTTATCCTACCTGAGGGATCAAAAAGTTGCAGACCTGATCAGTCGCTATCTGGGAAATATTACAAATACCGTGAATCTTATCCGGCACGATGTCAGCTTTTTCAGATGTAGCAGTCCCTTCTGATTCACTTGCTGTCATCGCTCCTCCTGTATTCGAAGGCGTTATTCCTGATATCGCCATTGAAAGGATGAAAGAGATACAAGGGAACCATGCAAATTGTGTAGTTATTGCCGTATATGGAAATCGCGCATATGACGATGGTCTGATCCAGTTAAAAGATACCGCCGAGTTATGCGGTTTCAATGTTATCGCCTCCGTTGCGCCTGTTGCAGAACATTCTATCATGCGCCAATTCGGCAGTGGACGACCAGACGAAGAAGATAGCAAAGAGTTAAAGAAATTTGCAGAAGAAATACTCGAAAAACTTTCCTCTGACAAAGAATTGTCTACTGATTATTTCGTGCCTGGCAGTCATGAGTATAAACGCCTTGGCAACCTGAGTGTTGTTCCAAAAGCAAACGCTTCCTGCACTGGCTGTGGGAAATGTTGAAGCCTGCCCAACAGGTGCAATCAATAAAAATAATATCCGAACCGGCGATAGCGCAAAGAATGTATCAGTTGTATGGGATGAAAATCTGTTATCTGGACGAAAGCCAAATGAGATTTTCTTATAATCCTCAGCAGACATTTCCTTCTCGCTGTCGATTGAAATTTTTATACGAAACTGGTATTCTATAAGAAAAAGAAAATCGATCATTTTCATGATCGAAGGAGGTTAAGATATGTCTGAAATTTTAGCTTTTCTCAGAATCTGCCGATTCTGATCCAAAGCTTTCTTTACAGAACCAGTTTCCGAATCCGGAGACATCCATACAGCCACTGATGTACCACCCAAAGAAGCTCCAGCTCGGAACCAGATTCCCTTGAAGCAGAAACCATTTCATCTGAGGAAAAAAGAATACTTACACGGATTTTTCATCGGAAGATTTCAAATCTTCTGACGATTCCGAAAAAAAAGATCCGTTTACCGGAGAAAAGAAAAGTTTCCACCACCACATTTTCCATACAGCAAAGGAACTGAACTATCTGCGTGAAAAATATATCCTGGAAAAATTCCGGATGACCAGCTTCTTGAGTATCTGAAGCTTGAAGAAAAGCGTCATGAGCTCCAGGTGCAGGAACGCAACATCCGCGAAAAACGGATTATGAATGCCTTTATGCTGACAGTGATCCTTGCTGCAATTGTAGCTGTAGTATACAGTCTGCATGAGAATCCGACGGTACTCATCAGTATCCTGTATATTGGTGGAATCCTTGCAGGCATCCATGTCTGGAATAAGAAAAAAATAAATATTATAACATACACATAAGAACCTCTGCCGGACAAGATGTCAAGCAGAGGTTCTTTCTTCTGTCTTACAACAGATTCCTTTTTTATACATTCTGGATAAAGTTCTTGATTTCTTCTCTGGTCGGCATAACCCGAAGTGCCCCTTTTCTTGTTTTTATCAGGGATCTTTCGCCGCATTTGCAAATGTGAGAAGCTCTTTTAAATTTTCTTCGGCCAGCTCTTCCATTCCATGCTCCAGAATATAATTCAGGGAATTGGCACAGAACGTATCTCCGGCGCCGGTCGTCTCGATCGTATGCTCCTGGACAAAGCCCGGAACTTCTACCCGGAGATCTTTATAATATGCACGGCTTCCGTCTTTTCCAAGGGTAATGAGTACCAGCGGAATCTGATATTTTTCACGGATCAGTCTTGCTCCCTCATCATAGTCCGTAGTTCCGAACAAAAATTCCACTTCATTATCTGAAATTTTCAGGATGTCACATTTGAAAGTCCGTATTCGATCTCGGCTTTCGCCTCATCCAGAGATTTCCATAATGGCGGACGAAGGTTCGGGTCGAAGCTGACGATACATCCTGCTTCTTTTGCCACATCGATCGCATATCTGGTTGCTTCTCGCACACCTTCATGGGTAGAAGAGAGAGTTCCGAAATGGAAAATCTTTTGCCCCACGGATCAGATCTTCGTCCACTTCTTCTTTTTCAGCATCATATCTGCTCCCCGGATTCCGGTAGAAAGAGAAGTCTCTGTCTCCATCCGGATAGGTGTGGACAAATGCCAGTGTGGTATGTACTTCTTCATCCATTACCAGATTCCGTGTATCAATTCCAACTTCTTCGACTGCAGTTTTCAGCTGTTCTCCGAACATATCTTTTCCGACTTTTCCGATAAATGCGGTCTTTTTTTCCCAAGCTTTTCAAGCATGGCGAGTACGTTGCATGGTGCGCCTCCCGGATTGGCTTCCAGAAGCGGATTGCCCTGTGCACTTGTTCCATTTTCTGTAAAATCAATTAGCAGTTCGCCTAAGGCGGTTACGTCATAGATCTTTTCCATATTCGATTCCTCTCTTTATAATCCTCTTAGATGCGAAGTTATAGGCTGTGAAGACGAATTACACAAAGAACTTTTTTCAAATTCAGTTGTGCAAACCATTCCGATGAACCTCTTAGGACGAAAATCGTGTTCAGCAGAGGCTTCCACGATTTTTGAGTTTCATCTCCATTGCACAAAATTAGAATTTGATACAGTTCTTTTGTGTAATTCGTCCATCAAGGTTATCGATAATAATCTTCAATCCCATACTCTTATAAGCAAATTATACCTTGTCCCTCCAGTACATGCAATAAGATTATGTAATCGATATCATGTTTTTTCAGTTTTCTTTCGCTTAAATCAGGTTCAATTTTTTCAGAACGTTGTAGATGGTTCCTTCTTTGAATGGGTCGCTTAAGTTTCCGATTCTGAGGAGTTCGTGGTAGCCTTTGCTTCCACCCTGGCTACAGAGGGCGTAGTAATCTTTCCATGCGCCTTCCAGGTCTTCCTGCATTTTTCCGTAGTATTCGAGGGCTCCTACACGGGATACGGCGTAATCAATATAATAGAACGGGCACATGAATAGGTGCTGTTTCTGCATCCAGAATCCGCCCTGTCCCAGGAATTCATTGCCATCATAATCTCTCCATGGGAGATAGATTTTTTCCAGTTCGTGCCATACTTTTCTTCTTTCCATTGCATCGGTCAGATTTTCAGCGTATACACGGTGCTGGAATTCATCTACGCATGCCATGTATGGCATTGCTTCCAGCGAATCCCACAGGTATGCTTTTTTCTGTTTTTCTGCATTTTCTCCGAAGAACAGATGCATCCACGGCAGTGTGAAATATTCCATCGCCATTGAATGGATCTCACTGATCTCTGCGGTACTGAATGTCTGCGATAATACCGGAATATTGCGTGACGCTGTGTATGCTTCAAAGGCATGTCCTGCTTCATGGGTAAGGACATTGACATCTGCATTGGTTCCATTAAAGTTTGCAAAAATGAACGGTGCCTTATATTCTTCCATAAAGTCACAGTAGCCACCCTGCTGTTTTCCCTGCCTTCCTTCCAGATCAAACAGACAGTATTCCATCATAAAATCAAAAAGAATTCTCCTGTCTCTTTGGAAAGTTCATGATACATGGTTCTCGCCTTTTCCAGAAGTTCTTCTTCCGTTCCCTCCGGAACTGCATTTCCATCCGGATAGGTAAGACTTTCGTCATAATATTTTAATTCTTCGATACCGAGTCTTTCTTTCTGTTCCTCATAAAGTTTCTGACAAAGCGGTACGATATGCTCCCTGATCTGCTTACGGAATATTGCTACATCTTCCGGCGTATATTCAAATCTTTCCATCTTCTGATACATCATCTCGGCATATCCATTAAATCAAGGTTCTTTGCCATCTGCTGACGGATTCCGATCAGTTCCGTATAAAGGGAATCCAGTTCATCCGAAATCGATTTATACAGCTCTGCCCACTTTTCAAAAAGCTTCTTTACGGATGCTTCTGTCGGTATCCTCCATCATCTTTAACAGACCATAGAATCCAAGCTGTTCTCCGTGAAAATCTGTAACCGGTGCCGCTGCAACCTGGAAATACTTCTGAACCAGTTTGTTCTCCTGGATCTGCAGATCGGCATTACACGGATCGGTAAGCCGGACTTTGTTCTCTGCCTGTCTGGAATAAACTTCTCCGAACTCTTTTTCAAGCTCTGTTCTGTAAGAAGACTTCAGATAACTTTCATAGAATTTTTCATTTCTACATCAATCTGTGGCTCGATCTCGAAAATATATTCCATCTCTTTTCGATAGAATTCATCATTGGTATCCTGGCTGTTGCGGATACTTGCCATGACGCGTGTCGTATTAAAGTGGCTGTTTGCATTCAGGATTGCGACAAACGCCTGATGCGCGCCTTCAAAATCTGCGACCTCGTTAAAGTTCTTTGTTTCTTTCTGGATGGTCTGAATATACGCTTCCCCCATCTGGACGTACATATTTCATCTCTGAAAATTTTTCCATCATCTTTTCCTTCTTTCCAATCTTTTTTCCTCTGCCCGTCAGAATCATATTCTTTTTCCCCAAAAGCAGTTCTATCCCGATTTTATCACAACTCATCCTGTGATTCCATCACCTTTTCGTACAATGTTACGAAAGAATAAAAAATCTCTTCTGACACAGCCGGATTCTTCAATCCACATCTGTATCAAAAGAGATTCTTATCTTCAGACATACAAAAATCGGAGTGACAGGATTTGAACCTGCGACCTCTACGTCCCGAACGTAGCGCTCTACCAAACTGAGCCACACTCCGATAATAAATATATTGGATATTCCAAACGGAATATCCAACTTAAATCTTATTCAATTAAAAACTACGGATAGAGGACTCGAACCTCTACTAACAGAGTCAGAGTCTGCTGTCTGCCATTACACCAATCCGCATCAATCATCTGTTAATCTCTGTCCATCGAAATGAACAAAACATTATAAATTTTCAGAAAACCAAATCGGAGTGACAGGATTTGAACCTGCGACCTCTACGTCCCGAACGTAGCGCTCTACCAAACTGAGCCACACTCCGATAACCGTACCGGACAACTAACTGTCCGGTTAAATCTTATTCAATTAAGGAACTACGGATAGAGGACTCGAACCTCTACTAACAGAGTCAGAGTCTGCTGTGCCGCCATTACACCAATCCGCATCATCTGCTTGTTCGCTCTGGTTCTCAACAGCGAACAAATTTATTATAGCAAATCTTTACGGAAATGCAAGCATTTTTTTTTTACATTTTTTAAAGAAAGTCATTTCAAGTACTTCTTCTTCTTTTTTTTCTGACATTTTTCTAGCAAAATTCTTTTTATCATCTGATCATACTCCAGCCAGTCATAGCCCTGTCTCTTATACAGCTTCCAGGCTCTTTCATTCTCTTTTTCCACTTCCAGACGGAATCTTGTCACACCCTCTTCTTTGTGCTCTTCCATATATCTGAAATACTCACTTCCAAGTCCTTTGGAACGATACTCTTCTAATATATAGAGTTCTTCCAGCCAGTACACCATCCCGCCTGCTTCCTGCGAAAAGGTCTTGGCGATCAGTCCATAGCCTGCGACCTTGCCTTCCCATTCCAGGATAAACAGTTCCTGTTTTTCCAGATAAGAATCCGGAACCGGATGATCCACTGCTGGCATCCGGTAAAAATCATGCGCCATTTTTATGTAGATTTCTTTGTCTTCTGCTTTTTATTTTTCTGATCATTTTCCAGTTCTCCTTTTAATATCCTCACGAAAAGAGGTCACTCCCTGTTCGCTTAGAAAGTGATCCCTTTTCCCATTCTTATACTCTGCATAATATCATGCACTGCTTTTATTTTCAATACCTCCTGCCCGAAGGCTGGGTTTTCCGGAAATCTTATAAAAATCGTACAAATGGATTCTCATATCTGGCAATATTTCCCAGCTTCTCCTCAATCCTCAAAAAGCTGATTATACTTCGCGATCCGTTCTGATCTGCACGGTGCTCCGGTTTTGATCTGTCCCGTGTTAAATGCCACCGCAAGGTCTGCAATAAACGGATCCTCTGTCTCTCCTGACCGGTGGGATACAATTGCCTGATAACCAGCCTTCTGCGCCATCTGGATCGCATCGATGGCTTCCCGTCAGAGTCCCCGATCTGATTCACCTTGATCAAAATTGCATTAGCGATCTCCTTTAAAATGCCGGCGTTCAGCCGTTTCACATTCGTCACAAACAGGTCATCCCCCGACAAGTGCATATCAGTCCCAGTCTCGTCGTCAGAAGCTCCCAACCTTCCCAGTCTTCTTCATCAAGCGGATCTTCAATAGAAATAATTGGAAATTCTCCTGCAAGCTCCTCATAGTAATCAATCATCTCTTCCGTCGATCGCGCCACACGATGTCCGTGCATCTTCGCCTCTCCCGGAAATACATACTCTTTTCTCTCTTTATCATACAGCTCACTCATGCGCGGCATCCAGTGCGATCACAATCTGCTCTTTCGGTTTATAACCTGCCTTTTCAATCGCACGCATGATCATGTGTAGTGCTTCTTTCGCATCCGGCAGATTGGGTGCAAATCCACCTTCATCCCCGACTGCGGTCGGATAATCGTACTTTTCCAGAATTGCCCGAAGCATCTTATAGATATCTCGGCTTTTTACATCTGAAGTCCTTCTTCAAAGCAGACTGCTCCGACCGGCATGATCATAAATTCCTGGAGATCAATGGAATTATCCGCATGCCGTCCCCCATTTAGGATATTCATCATCGGAACCGGCATCTGCTTTTGCATTTACACCGCCAAGATACTGATACAACGGAATCTCAGCGCATCTCTTTAGCCCTTCTTCTTTGCAAGAGACACTCAAGCATTGCATTTGCTCCCCAGATTGATCTTATTGTCTGTCCCGTCAAGCTCCAGAAGCACCTCGGTCGAGCTTCGCCTGCTCCAGCACGTTCATTCCCAGAATTTCCCGGATGATCCGGTCATTCACATGCTCCACGGCGCGTCTGACACCAAGTCCCTGATAGCGGTGTTTTCCGTCTCTTAACTCAATTGCTTCATATTTTCCTGTCGATGCCCCGGAAGGAACCATCGCCCTTCCTGTAAAATGGCTCCTGCAAGTACGCCTACTTCACATCGGGTTCCCGCGCGAGTGAATTTCCCCGCAATAATATCTGTAAGTATATATTGTTTCATAATCCATCTTTTAGTATGTCCTTTCGGGCGCTGAATCATGCACGAAAAATCCCGTATCTTCGTATCATCGTATACATTACGAAAAATAACGACGGACAACTTCATACATTTTCGGCGTTTACAATACCAACCGGAAATCGGGTGATATTTTTACGATATTTCATCGTTTTCTAAAACTATGAATCAATCGGGGAATATAAAATGAGAGAAAAATCGAAAATTTTATTTACCCGCGATAGGCAGACAACTCTGCTTGCTGATCGCAGTAGGGACTTATTTTTTAAGTTTCCAAACAACTTCACATTTGGCGGAATCACCGGTCTTGCCGTACTGATTGCCAAAACCGGACTTATTTCTCGCGCCGACTTTTCATTCGTTGCCAACATGTCACTTCTGATTCTTGTGCCCGATGATCCTCGGTAAAAAATTCGTTGCAAAGACAGCCTACTGCAGTGTCCTGCTTTCTGTTGCGCTTTCCTTTATTTTGAACGAATCTTTCCAGTGAACCAGCCATTTACCAATCAGCCTATGCTTGCGTAATGTTTGCAATTGTACTCCCGGCACTTCGGTTCTGCAATCCTCTTCAATATCGGATCTTCCAGTGGAGGTACAGATATTATTGCCATGAATCCCCGAAGAAATTTACAAGTGTTGACATCGGACGTGCACTGGTTTGCCCGGACATTGCAATCACCGTTGCAGGTTTTCTTTATCTTCGACGTAAAACAGGACTTTATTCCTGTTTCGACTTTGATCATCCGTTCTTCCTTTGTAGATAGCTTGGCCGAAAGTCTGAACCTTCCAAATATTTCAACGTTGTCTGCAGCAACCGGAACCGACTCCAGATTGAGTCGTCACCACCGTCGAGGCGCCACACCCGTAAAGCACACGGAGCTTACTGGTGAACAGAAATACATTATTTTTACAGCGCTGAACCGTCAGCAGGGCAATCAAACTCCGTAACTTTTATCAAGGAAAAAATGATCCTTCTTCCTTTTATTCTCTGGATTTCCAACACCAGCGATTATCGGAAAAAGGATTCCCGCTAGCATTTAAAAGATTGTTATTTTTAAGACATTTTCCATACTCTGTATGCTATGCACCTTACCCCCAGATATGCTATAATAATATAAGCAACCAGAATAAAAGAGAGTAATCTAAGTATGGAGACACAACTTTAACCTGATTCCGGCTTCTGAGCATCCGACTGCACCAAATCACAGGGCTAAATAAAGATTAGTCCGGCCATTTTGTCAAAATAATAAGGAACCCTTTGATGTTCTGATGATGAAGTATCGCTGTGCGATCCATGAGATCCAGACAGCTTGAAGTCCTGATGATGAGTTTTCAGCAGTAAACAAACGCAACCAATCTCATCTTATCAAACCTGTAAAAGTCCCGCCAGCATCTATGAAAGTCGCAGACGCATTCTGCCACAGTAGCAAAGTATTGTCAGGAATTTGGACGATGTCGCTGGAACTGGGTGATCTGCCCGTTTATCAGTGACATTTATGCAATTGCCAACCTGATCATTTCACAGGATGACATTACTGTTCTTAAATCAAAGATTCACATAAAAGCGCCAAAGTCAAACGGTTATCGAAGCTATCATATGATCGTTGAGATCCCGGTTTTCTTTGCATAGAAGGGAAAGCTCCAATGCGCGCGCCGCTAAACCAGATCCGCACGATCGGAATGGGTTTGGGCAAAGTGTAGATCAAATATCAGTTTCTGTTACAAAAACAATCGTGCTGACAAAGATATCGAGGCTATCGAAGCCGAAACTTTTAAAATGTGCACAAACTGTAAGCGAGACTGACTGCCACATGGAAGAGATCAAAAAGACATGATCGGCGACTTGAAAAAAATCAACCGATAAAATTAAATAGTTCAAAAAGAGGAAGGTATTCCATTCATCCGAACCCTTCCTCTTTTATTTGCACCTGCTTTATCCTCCCCTTTGTAAAAAAGGATATCGTGATTGATCTGCGTAGAATGCTTTCTTTGTCCTGTCTTTCTCCCATCAGCCACACTCAGCTTGTGCATCACTGCTTCCGTCACATCATAGGCTTCGATCATATTGAAATCCTGCTTAACTTTTTTTCCCGACTTCATAGACCGTCATATTACTTCCTCATTGGCAACCTGTGTTGTCATCACGACAAATTTTCCCTTACCTGACCATTTTTCCATCTCCTGATAGAATTCCTGAACAAGCGTCTGCGGAATACCACCTACACCAAAGCTTTCAATTACCAGACAGTCATAGTGTTCAAACAGATAGGACAGAAATCCGGCTTCATTCCCGGATTAGCTTTTTAATACATATACACTGTCTTTCATATCATAATAAAACTTAACTGCATGGCGGCACGGGATCTCCGGAATATACCGGACCAGGATACCATCCTGAATAACTGCAAGATACGGAAAATTGATACTGAAAATGCATTGTAACTCTTTGCATGCTTTCTTTTTTGCACGTGTCCCGACAATTACCTTTCCGTCAAATACAAAGGTTGACCCCCTGGGAATCATCATCCGCCGCATAAAATAAAGCTGTCCAGCAGATTTGTCTTCGCATCTGTCAGCATCCATATTGATTGGCTTCTGCGCGCCTGTAACAACAATCGGCTTTGGCTGAATTCTGTATCATATAAGAAAAAGTGCCGCCGCTGTATATGCAAGCGTATCCGTGCCGTGGCAGATTACAAACCCATCATAATATGCATAATTGTCTTCCACTGCTTTTACCATCATTTTCCAGTGTTCCGGTGTTACATCTGTGCTGTCAAGATTACACACCTGCTTTGTCTGAACCTCACATACATTTTTTACAGCCGGAATATAAGATAAAATATCCTCCGGTGTCAGTCCCGGTGCCAGTCCATCCTTTGTCTGACGGGATGCGATCGTCCCACCTGTACCTAACATCAAAATCTTCTTCATCTTTGATTTTCCTCTCTTCTACCTCATTATTATCCAAAATTTTTGTCAATCAGACTACAGTATTCTGCAAATGCTTCCGTCTCTGCAAATGCTTCCCGTAATGCTTCTCTGACGCCTTTATAATACCATCCGATCGTTGCTTTGTCTTTCATTCGGAATCTGTTCCACAATTCCTCTCCACATACAGGATAATCCCGATCAATATCCCGCATATTCGACAGCTTTGTCCTGGGCAAGTCCGATCATCTGAACCTCAATTGGTGCTGTCTTAAAGCCTTTCTATGGTTGCACTTTTTCTTTCCGCCAGGTCTTGGATTTATCTTCGCTTTCCTGTGATACGATTCCCGCAACTCTTGCTGAAACATCTCTTTCGAACGGTCTTACCCGCGCACTTGCAAAGGGACACTTGCATAAAGCAATATCCGGGTCGAAATGCGATCGCCTGTGGTGTCATCGATACCGTAATGAATGATCTTCTGGATGAAGAAAAGGCGCCCTCTGAAGAAATCCTACCGGACGTTTCGGGACACCAGAAGAAGTCGCGCTTCTCGCATGGCGACTTTACCAAATGCCCCTGCCTATCTTGCCGGGCGAATTACTGGGTATGGACGAGGATATATCTAACTCCTACTCCCAGATCTTTGTCCCACTTCATAAAGTGTAATACTGGATGCCGGGTATCTTTCGGATTCCCGGTTTCAAACTTTGTCTGCTCCGTATATTTCTCATTCAGCTCATCTTCAAGTGTCATACTGCTCTCCTGTTTTTGCAAGCTCTGCCAGTTCTTTTTCCTGCACAACTCCAGCATCAGTCCACCTTACCATCGCTTCAAATCGATATCCGTCTTTCTGCGTTGGCATACATCCTTCACTTAACCGAAGGCTCTGCCCATA
>VOFI01003693.1_pt1 | contig 49260 bp, 86 predicted proteins | sample 5384131 | NCBI WGS metagenome assembly VOFI01 (sample SAMN12384728, study PRJNA508395) | human gut metagenome | isolation source: healthy gut H | host: Homo sapiens
GATAAAACGTCTTTGGCAACGTTTACCAACTGGCAGAACACGTTCAACACCGCTCGCAATAAACAGTCCGTCACTTTGAGGTATCAACGCAAATAAATTCTATTTGCTGCGAAGAGATGCCACGACCGTGCAGGATGGAGCTATGACCAGAGCAATGTTTTGAAAAGGGGGCTTGGCCGTGCGGCTCTTGCCGCCGCGACGTTGGCGTGCGCTGCCGCAATGCTGCCGCCTGGAACGCCCCTCGCGCAAGCATGGGCGGTAGCGTTTCGACCGCGGATGACACTTCCTCGCGAAAGCCGCCGATCCGACAGTCTCGTCAATCGAGGCTGGAGGGGCGAACGTCACCTTGGGGAACGATTGTCGACCTGAGGCGGAAGAAGACCGTCGACCTGCGGGGCATACGGTAACTACGGTTTTCAAGAAGAAATGAAATCGCTGGATTCGACCTGAGGCCTCGTTTTCAGGATCTGATTTCACGGTGAAAGAACGGCACGTTTGTGAGGCGAAACAGGGCTGATTACCCGTTGTTCATCGGCGATGGCCTGACGAGCAAACGTCGTTCTCGAAAGGATTGCACCGTCGGCGGCGGCATCAACGATATTACAACTCGCGGAACGTGGTGCTTCGCGATATGGCAGCGAATACCGAAGGAAGCTATTACGCTTTATCTGGTGCGATGAAGGCGCGTTCGTGACCGTTGAGAGCGGATCGTACTCTTCGAAAGGAGGGTGCAGGCGTTGTCGGCATTACCGCAAGTGCGCCATCTGACCTTACCGTTAACGGCGGCGAGTTCGTGACGGCGAGCGAGAACACGCCGCTTGTCTCGAGGTACCGCCGATCCCGGATCAACGGTGGAACGTTCGATACTCTAAAGTCGTCAACTATATCGACGAGGGGTTTCGCTCCTGTTCGATGGCGAGCGCTACGCGTTATGGATGAAGATGAAGCGGCGGCGCAAGGGCGCGCGCCGTCGAGGGGATTTGGCATCTATTACGTGAGTCCCCGACGACGTGGAGAACGCGCCCGACCTTCCGGTCAACCTGCCGTTGTGAAGCGCAAAGGTGACGTTCGAGGCAATCCGGAATCTTCCCTTCTCGCTTTCGTCGGGAAGGCTCTCTTGTTTCCGCCCCGTTGACCCGCGCGAGACTTCTACGTGTTCAAGGGTTGGTATAACGGAAACGCGCTTTGGGATTTCGCTTCCGATAAAGTGGACGGTCCCCCTCACGCTGAAGGCTCGTTGGGAGGGCGTCTCCCTTCAAGGTGACGTTCGTCGATGGCGTTGAGTCGACGGAGGATCTCGTTGAGACGGTTCGGGTGGAACCGCGGTTTATGGAAGCCCGCGCCGATCCGGTCCGCGATGGATTTACGTTCGAAGGGTTTGGTTCGTGGACGAGGCCACGGAGGCGACTTCTCGGCGGCGTGACGCGCGACATGACCCTCTATGCCAAGTGGGCGCAGGCTCCCTGTCTTCGATGCGGAACCACCCGGCTCTTTTGGAATCGTGCGTCTCCGCTTGCTAAAACCGAAGGGGGAGCGGGTATGACGATCGTTCTTGCGCTGGGCTTTGTCGTCGTTTCGGCTGCGACGGTTGGCTTCTTTGCGCGCCGCCGCGTTCGCTAATCGACCGCTGATACGAAGCAGCTGCGGGGAGTCGTCGCTGACGGCTCCCCCTTTTTCATATGGTGTATATTCAGCATGGCAGGGTCTTGCCCGAGTAGGCTATCGCACGGGTTCGTGCTCGCTATCCTGCCGGCTGCTGCGCTGCGCAGGTGCCGCTGCAGCCGATGCATGTGAAAGCGAGAAGGGAAAGGACGCGTGCAGCTTCGGATGCTCTCAGCTGGGGCGGAGCGTTCGCACGGCCCGTGCCGATTTGCGCCTGCGGAATGGGAGAATGAGGGAAGGGGACGGGGGATATGTCGAAGCGAGGGGCTGCGGCACGAGCCGGGGCGTCGAATGCCGAGGAGCTGTTCGCGGCCGACGCGCGACGCGACGTGGAGGGATGCGGTCGCTCGTTCGCGCAGCCGGGGCCTTCGCGTTTCGCTCGTGAGCATGCGCATGAGCCGACGCCCACGCCTTATTTCATTCTGGAAGATCTGTTCGCGCATCTGGAGTTTGCCGAGGATTCGCATTTGCTCGACGTGGGCTGCGGGACGGGTCGTGTTCTGGCTTACTTCGCCCGGACGCGGGTTTCCCGGGCGCGCTACCGGCGTGGAGCTCGATCCCGATTTGGCGCGCGATGCCGCATCATGGGCGCGGGATTCGCGAACCTCTCTGTGATCGAGGGCAGCGTGTTGAACGTGCCGCTTGCCGAGTACACGCATTTCTATCTGTTCAATCCGTTTGACACGGTGGTGCTGCTCGATTTTCTCGCGCGGATCGAGGCTCAGGCGACGCGCCCCGTCGCGCTCGTTCACATGTCGGATAACGGCGAGACGTATTATTACGCGGGGCGCGACGGCTGGAGTCTGATGGCCGAGGGGAGTTTCAAAAAGCATCCGATGCCAGGGGCCGTATGTTCGCGGTGTACGAAGGCCCGCAGCACTACTCGATCTGGCGGTTTCGAATCGCTTGCGGTGGGATAGTTTGATGTTTCGCAGCGCGCTTCGTCCGTTTTTTTTTGCCGAACGGTAGTAGGCGGTTCGGCTTCGCCTGCTCGCAGCTTTGGCGGAAAGCGGTGCCTTGCCGTCCCGCCGTGTTGGTGCGCATCCTCGGGTTCGATGCGACCCGGGTGCGATATAGTGTGATGAAGCGCTGACGCTCGATTCGCGATCCTAGTCTCGGAGACAATGTCTCGAAGCGGCTCGCTCGTTTTGGGCAGTGCATCGAGAAAGGTGAAGCCGTGCATTTGAACGATTCCCAAGCCCGTCGTTTCTATCGTTTGCTCAACGCGCTCGCGATTGAGACGGACAAGCGTGTGCATCACCGAAAGGGCCTTGATTCCCCGAAGTGCGACGCAGGAGGATCAGTTCGATGTTCTCCGGGCCATCGCGGAAGAGTCGGGTTTGTCGATGATTTCGTCTCCAACGCTCCCTTTCGCCCTGTCGAAGCAGGACGAGGCCGTTCTCGACCAGTGGCACAACCTCTGGCATAGCGGTTTTTACCTAACGGGTTTCGCTGAGAACGGGAACGCCCTGCTTTCCACCGCGATCGGCATGGTGGAGGTTACGGGCATCACCCAGGAAATCTCCGAGATAATCCACGCTCCCGGGCTCATTTCAACCGTCCTCATGCCGTTCGAGGACGTCATTACGTTCGGTGTCAGCTTGATAGCCTATCCGTCTCCATCGGCTCCGACATGCAGAAGATTCTCGACGACGAGTTGGCGGCGAACGCGGAAAAAGCCGCCGATCCGTACGGCGGATGAGTTCATCGCCGCTTACGTGCCGTATCTGGAGAAAAAGCTCGAAGAGGACTGGCAGGAGTTCCAGCGTAAACTTGCCCGAGAAGACGATAAGAGGCGCGGTGTCGAGCAGATGCCCGAGGGACTTCACCGGGGATCGCTTGCGGGGTTGACGCCCGAGCAGCGCGCGGCGGCGGTTAGTCGCTGCGAAGCGGAGCGGTTGCGGCAAGTTGTCGGCAAGCTGGTCGATCAGATGCGTGCTTATGCGATAGCGCACCCTCCCGGGGCACGCTCTCGGACGCTCTGGCCGATTTCAAGAAAGCGGATCTTCTTGATATGGGCGAAGGCGCTCCCGGGGGTTGGTGCGTACCCGTCTTGGAAGAAGCAGCGGATCGTCGATGCGATAGCGGCCTCCTTGACGACGGGGGATAAGAACCATTCTCGTTTGCTGAATGACGTCACGCTGATGCCTGATAGCGAATACGAGCAGTTCGTCGAGATAGTCGATGCGGGCGGTGTCGTCGAGATGAGCGCGCAGGACGAACGTCTGCTCGCGTGGTTGGACGATCCCCCGTACATATTTCTTTACCGAGGAAGCAATGGGGACACCTTCTCTTTCGCCGTCATGCCCGAGGTTCGGGAGGCTTTTCTCTCTCGACCGAAATACGATAGAACGCGCTCGTGACCTCGCCGCGCTCATCGGTCATGCTGCTCGGCTCTGCGCGGATTTTTACGGCATGGTTCCGATCGATGAAGTTACGAGCATGTTCAATTCTTGCTACGAGGCGCCCCTTCTCCGTCAGTGAAATGCAAGAGCTCGTCTTCAGCTATTGGTCGGAGATCGAGTCGGGCTTCGCCATTACGTTCGAGGGTGACAGGCTTTTTTCGTTTGCGACCCTTCGTTGAGCCTGGAGCTGCAAGACCTTGCATTGGGCGACGGGAAAGACGGCGGAGGGGTAACGAGGGCGATTCGTCTTCCGACGAGGCAGGGAAGGCCTTGTCGCATACAGGGAGTACCTGCTCCAACGGCATCTCGATGTTCCTCGACGCCCCTTCGATGAGATCGAGCGCTATGATTCGGTATACGACTGCGCGATGCAGTTCGAGTCGGCCGCTTTGCTGCGCTCGTGGCTTGACGCGCATGTCCCCGATGGTGAGGACGACGTCTTTTTCGCCGATGACCTTATGTCCGATATTGTGTTCGAGTGCCGGGAGGGGGGTGTGAACCCCTCTGCAGTGCCGCAGTTGCTCTCCGAGGTGGGACTGTTCTGCGATATGGATCAGATAGAGGACCTGCTCGCCTTGGTCATGAGGTTCGCGAATGACGTTCCCTGTTGGCAGAACAACGGATACTCGCCCAATCAGCTGCTTGAGATGGAAACGGGGCGGCACATGTTCTATAACGAGGACGGTCGCCCTGCGAAGGTGGGGCGCAACGACCCTTGTCCGTGTGGGAGCGGCAAGAAATACAAGAAGTGCTGCGGAAGGTAGCGCTGCGTCGCGTTCGCTGATGAGGCATCTCCCGAGGCGCTCTCAAATAGTTTGCGAAGGCGTGCGGCGGATTCGCTCCGGGTCGTCCCGCCCGGCGGTACGTTATTCGGTTAGGGCGATGTCGCGTCGCCCCGCAGGGGTCGGGCCGCCCGAAACCTCACGGACGGCCCGACGCGTGGCGTGGATGAAAGCGCGCGGGTTCTAGGCCAGATCGCCCGCAGCCTTTACTTTCACGCGGTTCGTGTGGCCCGGATAGTATGCCAAGGGCACGTCCTCAGCGTCGATGACCTCGACGGTCTCGCGCACCGCGCCCGCCTCGACGGCTGCCTCGATCGCGGCTGCGCGGGCGGTTTCGAGGGCTTGCTCGCGCGGTACCTTGTCGTAATCGACGAGCGCCTCGTAAATTCCGCTCACCTTCGAGATAGCGGATCCTATGGCGTTCGCGCATCCCGCGTGCTCAGGTGCGAACACCTTCGCGGTGCCCGCCAGATCGTGGGGGCAGCACGATGGCTCCGCCGCCCACCAGCACCACGTCGATCGGATCGCTCGAGACCTTCATCATGTCGATGGCGTCTTCCGCCAGATCGCGGATAACCTCCATCGCGCGCCTCGCCGTCTCCTCGGGGATGCCTGCGACAAGCGACGCGTCGCCCACTTCCGCCATGCCGAGGCGCACCGCCACGTCGGTCGCGGTCATGACGTCGCCGCCGAACACCAGCGCGCGTTCGGTGATCTCGTAGCCCACCGAGTCGGGGCCGACCGTCACCGTGCCGTCGTCGGCCACGCGCACGATGGAACCGCCGCCCAGGCCGATGGATATCACGTCCGGCATGCGGAAGTTGGTGCGCACGCCGCCGATGGTCACCGCGACGCCGGACTCACGCGGGAAGCCGTTCGACATAACGCCCAGATCGGTGGTCGTTCCGCCCACGTCGATCACGATGGCGTCGCGGCGGCGCGTCAGATAGCTCGCCCCGCGGATGGAGTTCGTCGGCCCGCACGCGATGGTGAGGATGGGATAGCGGCGCGCGTATTCCATGGTCATGAGCGTGCCGTCGTTTTGCGACAGGTACACTTCGGCGTTCGTCACGCCCCTTGTCGGCGAGACTCTGAGCGAAGCCCTCGGTGAAGCGCTTCGCCACCTCGTGCAACGCGGCGTTCAGGATGGTCTCGCGTTCTCCCGCTCGATGAGGCCCATCGAGCCGATCTCGCTCGAGATGGAGACGTGCACGTCCTGCCCGAGCACCTCGCGCGCGATCTCGGCGGCTCGCAGCTCATCGTCGTTTCTCACCGTGGAGAACACGCACGATATGGCGACGGACTCCACCTTGCCTTTCACGCCCTCGAAGAAGGAGCGGCATGCCGCCTCGTCGAAGGTGGCGAGGCGCTTGCCGTCGTACTCGAAGCCGCCCTCGATGATGGCGGAATCCACCGATACCGCCGCGATGTCGGCCGCCCAATCGACCATCGGGGGGAATGCCCACGCTGGCGGGGGCGCCGATGCGCAGGACCGCGATGGGGGCGAGGCTCTTGCGTTCGACGATGGCGTTGGTGCACTGCGTCGTGCCGAGCATGGCTTGCGTGACGAGCGAGCGATCCACGCCGCTTTCGCTCAGAACTGCCTCCATGGCTCCCATGATGCCGCTGTATATATCATTTGACGTGGGGTTTTCACCGCAGCGACGATGTTGAGATCTTCGTCGATCAAAACGGCGTCGGTGTTGGTGCCGCCGACGTCGATTCCCAGCTTGTACATCAGCTTCACGCCCCCTTCCGCAAAAACGCGCTCTTCAACAGGGACGTAATCCGCGTCGATTCCGAAATACCTCGGTCCCACCAGATCGATGCCCGCGGGCGTGCGCCACATGTCGAAGCATTCCAGGCCCACCACCATCACGCGCTTGCCGTACTTGAGCGCATCGGTGGGGACGGGCGTGAACGTCTCGGTGTCCACCAAGCAGATGAGGTCGGGCGTGGTGGCCATGATGTCGCCGTCCACCGTGCAGCAGAGATTCTCGTTTTGGAACTCGACGTCGGCGCTCGAGCCGCGGTAGTCGCCGATTCCCCTCGAGGACCACACGGCCGAAGTTGAACGCCCCGCGCGTTTCGCGCAGCACGTCGGCGATCTTGCCCTTGAACAGCTTGTGGACCGCCCGTGACGCTGAGGAAGTACTGCTCGGGGGTCATCCCCGCCGCCGCAGCCTCGTCTTTCGCGCATCTGATGGCGCGTCCGAGCTGCTCCGATCGCGTGACGATGCCGTGCACGCCGAAGTCCTTCAGCGTGCGGTCGTCCATGCAGAACAGCGCGATGGTCAGCGTGCCGCCGCATGTCATGGTGGCGGCGCGGGCGATGTCCTCGGTCCACTTGTTCGTCACCGTCGACAGAATGCCTGCGTTGCCTTTCTCGTCGATGTAGGCCATCGGGGACGCCGATGGCTCCGCCGATGGTGAACGTGACCATTTGAAGCTCGGGGAACGCGCGTCCCATGCCGTCGGCGTCGACCATGGGAATGCCCAGGCGCGCCGCTGCGGCGATGGGGAGCATCGAGTTGACGCCGCCCGCTTCCATGGGCATGGTCGCGTAGACGGGCTTGCCGTAAAACTGCGACACCATGTCGAACAGGCGCTTGAACTCGTTGGCTCCCCACGCCTTCTCCGTGAGGATCGTCGGCGCGCCCATGGAGGCCGCCCGGCATGATGAATGCCCCTTCGGGCACCTCGTCGGCGCTGATCAGTTTAACCGGGCCGCATTCCTTCACGGCGCCGATCGCCGTGAGCTTGCCGATGTAGGGGTCACCGCCCCCGCCCGCGCCGAGCAGCGCCGCTCCCAAGGCGATGTCTTCGATCTCTTGAATTCCGATCTCGCGCATATCGCCCTCCTGTTCCTGTTCTTGTCGGTTTCCCTTGTTGCAAGCTCGCAGGTCCCATCGTTCGAGAAGAAGGGCGGGACTTGCGAGCTCCTTCGCACGGGGAACTATTGTAGGGGCCGGCCTCGTGCGTGGCGTCGATTATATCGGCCAACAGTGGGGGCGGGGTGAAATCGGCGGCGACTCCATGGCTGAAGCGATGCCGGCGGCCCTGCGATGACGGTGATCTCGCATCCGCTGCGTTTCGCGGCGGCCGGTCTTGCGTCGGGCCGTCCGCCGCGGTCCGCGGTGATCTCTCGCCCGCTGCAGTCCGCGGCGATCGGTCGCGCTGCGTCCGCGTCCGCGCGCACCCGCTCAAATGACAATAAGGTTAAATGGACGGACGTTGGTTGGCTGTGCGTCGGGTTCGCGATAAGATGCTCCCTATATTTTTTACAGAAGGCGTGCGCTCGCGTTGTGCGGGCGCACGCCGTTTAAGACTAAGGACGAGGGGTGATGAGATGGCCGAGGAAGAGGACATCGATTATTCTTTGCAACGGGTACCGAGGATGCGAAGCAACCGTTTTGGCGTATCCTCTTTATCAGGATCGGCGCCATCTGCTGTGTTTCGCAGTTGATGCTCGGCGCCGCGCTCGGCTACGGCATGACGTTTTTCGACGCGTTTCTCGCGACGATGCTCGGCTCCGTGCTTTTGCAGGTGGTCAGTTGGGCGCTCGGCACCGCCGCCGCGCGTGAGGGCCTCTCGACCAGCCTGCTGTCCCGCTGGACCGGGTTCGGCAAGGTAGGATCCGCCCTGTTCGGCGGCGTGGTGGCCATCTCGATGGTCGGTTGGTTCGGAGTTCAAAACGCGGTGTTCGGCGAGGGCATGAGCAACATCATTCCCTTCACGGACTTCCTGGGCGATTTCGAGTATCCGATCTGGGCCATCATCACGGGTCTGGGCATCACGCTCCTCGTGGTGTTCGGCATCAAGGCCATCGCGAACTTCGCCACGGTGTTCGTGCCGTTGTTCGTGATCGTGGTCATCGTTGCGGCGGGCATCATGCTTCAGGATCATTCCGTCGCCGAGCTCGTCGTCGCCGCGCCTCCCGGACCCGGCGCTTTCCCTGGGCGCTGCGACCACCATGGTCGCGGGCGGCTTCATCGCTGGCGCCATCTGCACGCCCGACTACGCGCGCTTCCTGAAGAACGGCACCCAGGTGTTCTGGATGACGCTTATCGGAACGTTCCTCGGCGAGTTGGGCATGAATCTTCTGGCGGTTCTTCTGGCCAACGCCATGGGCACCGAGAACATCGTCGACATCATGATGGCCACATCCGGCGTGCTCGGCGTGATCATCGTCGTTGCCTCCACCGTCAAGCTCAACGACATCAACCTCTACTCGTCCTCGCTCGGCCTTGCGACTATGATGAACGCCCTGTTCAACAAGAAGATCAGCCGCAATGCTTTGGTGTGGGCCCTCGGCATCGTCGGCACGTTCCTGTCGGTTATCGGCATCATCAACTACTTCACCAGCTTCCTCACGTTGCTCGGCGTGGCCATCCCGCCCGTTGCCGGCATCATGGTGGTCGACTACCTCATCCTGAAGCGCAACCGCCCGGCGCTTGAGCAGTCCCGTGCCAAAGGCGAGTTGCGGCGAAGGTGGAGAACTGGAACCCCATCGCCATTGCCGTGTGGGTTGTGGGCTTCGCCATCGGCGAGGTCACGAGCATCCTGGCCATCGGCATTCGGGGTTGAACTCCCTCGTTTGCGCGGGCATCCTGTATTGGATCGTGATGAAGGCGTACTCTTCCGTGAAGAAGCAGGACGTGGTCATCTTCAAGGGGAGACCGACCAGGTTCTGTAGGCGCGCTTGGAACGCGAGTCCCTCGAACGGGAAGGCGTCGCCGCCTGATGAAGCGATGCCCCGGGTTTCTTCGAGTTGAAATATCAGGTGAAAAGAGAATCCGTCCTCATTCGAGGGCGGATTCTTCGCATATGCGCCGGAAGCGGGCGTTCCCGGCGGGGCTTTTTGCGCTGCGGCGGTCGACTCGCGCGCGGCGGGGAGCCGACCGCATGGGCGCGAGTCGGCGCTGTCGGGGGCAATCCGCGAAAGCGGGCTATCTCGCGCCGGATGCGCCTTGATTTAAGGAAGTTGGACGAGGTCGTACAGGTCGGGTCTGCGGTCGCGCAGATAGGGGCTCCTCTCGCGGAAATCGGCGATGCGGTCGAGGTCGATGTCGGCGTACAGGATGCCCTCGCGCTCTTCCTCGAGCTCGGCGATGATGTGGCCGCGCGGGTCGCACAGGTGCGTGTGCCCCGGCATCTCCAGACCCTCCTCGACACCGAAGCGGTTGACGGCGGCGAGGAACACGGTGTTTTCGAGCGCGCGGGCGGGCGCGTTGATCTTCCATACGTCCATGTCCTCGGCGCACCACGCCGAGGGGCAGAGGACGAGGTCGGCGCCTTGCACCGCCAGCATGCGCGCCACCTCCGGGAATCCCATGTCGTAGCAGATCATGATGCCGATGCGTCGAAATCGGTGTCGAACACGGGGGTCTCGCAGCCGGGCGGAAGTAGAAGCGCTCAAGGGCCCACAGATGCTGCTTGTCGTAATGGCCGAGCAAGGAGCCGTCGCGACCGATGATCACGGGCTGTTGTAGACGACTCCGGTGAGGTCGTGCGTCAAGGCGAGCCCCGCCACCACGTAGCAGCCCGCTTCCGCGGCGGCTTTCCGCAGGGCGCTCACCGTGGGGCCGTCGATCGGCTCGGCCAGCTCGGTGATGCGCGGCCCGACGACGTTGAGCTGATAGCCCGTGGAAAACAGTTCGGGAGCACCACGAGGTCGGCGTCTTGGCCCCCGCTTCCTCGATCATGCGGCAGGCTTTCTCGACGTTCGCAGCGGTGTTGCACAGCTCGCTTTCGAACTGCACGAGCGCGAGGCGAACAGGGCGTTCGCGTCTGGTCATAAGCTTTCCTCCTGAGGGTAGAACATGACGGGGCGCGTCGCGGCAGCGCAGTGCGTGCGTTGTCGCGGCGCGCCTGGGGTGTGACGTGGTTGAATCATCCTGTTGACGCGGCTGATGCGTTTGGGGAACGCGCGCGTGCTTCGCCGCGCGAACGTCGCGTTCGCCCGTGCGGCCGCGACCTCTACAGCTTCAGGTTTCCAACCGCCTTGGTGCGAATGCACAGGGCATCTCCGAGGTACGCCATCGGGATGATCTCCACTTCGACGATCTCGACGGAGTCGGGTCGGCACCCGCCTCGACGGCGTTTTCGCATGCGCGCTGCTTCGCCTCGGCGAGGGCGGTTTCGCGCGGTGTCTCGGTCAGCGAGAACACCTTCGAAACCTGGCCCGACACCTGGGATATCGCGGATCCCACGGCGTTGGCCACGCCGAAGTTCCGGGGCGTATGACCTCGCTGGCTCCCTCGAGCTCTTCCGGCGACAGGATGGATCCGCCGCCGACGAGGATGACCTTCACATCGCCTGCCGAGGTCTTCATGGCGTCGACGGCGTCCTCGATGATGCGGGTTATCTCGGCGTAGGCGCCTTCGACCAGGTTCGCGTCGAGGTTCGCCACAAGAAGCGAGGGATCCCCGACTCCTTCGGCGAGGCCCTTCGCCACCACGATGTCGGTGGCGGTGAGCGTCTTTCCGCCGAAGCAAAGCGCCTCCTCGGTGACCTTGTAGCCGACGCTGTCGGGCCGACGGTGACGCGCCCGTCGTCGTCCGTGCGCACGATCGAGCCGCCGCCGAGTCCGACCGACACCAGGTCGGGCATGCGGGAGTTCGTGCGCACGTCGCCGATCTCGACGGCGATCATGCTCTCGCGCGGGAAAGCCGTGGGCGAGAACGCCCACGTCGGTGGTGGTGCCGCCGATGTCGACGACCACCGCGTCAAGCTCGTTGGTCAAAAACGACGCGCCGCGAATGGAGTTGGTCGGGCCGCAGGCGATGGTGAAGATGGGGTAGCGCTTGGCGTAGTCGACCGACATCAGCGTGCCGTCGTTTTGGCAGAGGTACACCGCGATGTCGGCGAGCCCTCCCCCTCGAGCGCTTTTTGGAAGCTGCTCGCCGTTGTGTGGGCCACGTCGTGCAGCGCCGCGTTCAGGATGGACGCGTTCTCCCGTTCGAGGAACCCGAGCGAGCCGATTTCCGAGGAGAGCGTGATGGGAAGTCCTCGCCGAGCATGTCGGCGAGGATGGCCGCCGCGCGCTTCTCGTGCTCGTCGGACACCGGCGAGAACACGCGCCGACGACAGCGGCGGACTCGAATCCCTCGTCGCGGATGACGGTTGCTATCTCGCGCAGCTCGTCCTCGTCAATTGCGCTGATCTCGCGACCGTCGAACTCGTTACCCCCGTGCGCCAGAAAATCGCGCACGCGCATGGCGTCTTTGAGCACGTCCGCCAGTCGGCCATGCAGCTGATGGCGGTCGTCGCGGGCGCGCCCAGGCGGATGACCGCCACCTTGTTCAGGCGCTTGCGCTCGACGATGGCGTTGGTGCAGTGCGTGGTTCCCAACATGGCGTAGCCGATGTTCGCGGCGGCGTCGCCGCCGATTTGGGAGAGCACCTCGTGCATGGCCGCTTTGATGCCGTCCATGACGTCTTCGGTGGTGGGGCTTTTCGTCGCGGCGATCAGGTTCAGATCCCCGTCGATGATGACGGCGTCGGTGTTGGTGCCGCCGACGTCGATGCCCAACCTCCAGTTGCGCAGGTTGTCCAGGCTCATTACTGTTCCTCCCCTTAACCGCGCGGGCCGCCATGCGATCCTCCACGGGAACGTAGTCGATGTCGTAGCCGAAGGCGCGCGGCCCGACGACGGCCAGGCCTTCGGGCGTGCGCCATTGCGGGGGCGCAGGGCATGCCCACCACGACGATGCGCGCGCCGTACTTCAGCCCCTCGGTGGTGACCCGGCGTGCCCGATTCCATGTCGAGTGACATGATGAGGTCGGGCGCCGTGGTCCGGGTTCTCCGTCGAGCAGTGCGACCAGGTTCTCGTTCTGGTACTCCACCACCAGCTGGGATCGCCCTTTGAACTCGTCGAGGCCGTCGACGGTGGCGCGACCGCGCACGAACATGCCGTCGGTGCGGCTTTCGACGTCCACCACTTTGCCGCGGAACAGGCGAAACCCGTTCGTCACGTTCAGCACGGCCTCGATGGGGTCGGCATGCTGCTCGCGCGCCTCGCGCAGCGTGCGGCCGATTTCCTCGCACAGCGTAGGCGTGTCGGGGATGCAGTAGTCCTTGAGCTGGCGCCCCGTGCAGGGGATACGATGCCAAAATAGTGTAGCCGCCCATGACCGACGCGTAGCCTGGCGGGCGATTTTCTCGAGCCAGCGATCGTCGATGCCGCGCACGGTGATGGTGTTGCCCCTTCTCGTCGGCGAGCACCGCGGGCTGTCCTTTGACGCCGTTGATGCCGAGCGTGGTCATCTGAAGCTCGGGGAACGCGCGTCCCATGAGGTCGCAGTCGATGACGGGGATGCGGCGCGTCGCGCCCAGGATGAACGGGATGGTGGAGTTCACGCCGCCGGCTTCGACGGCGTAGATGGCGTAGGGCGTCTGGCCGAGTTCGCGCACGAGTTCGTCGTAGGTCGACATGGGCTCAAGGCCGCTGCAAATCTTCTCGACCATGATGGTCGGCGCGCCCATCATCTGGGGAAACGCACACCAGCGCATCGTCGGGGACCTCGTCCGGCGTGATGAGCTCGACTTCGCCGTATTTGCGAATCGCCTCGATGGCCATCAGCTTGCCGACGTAAGGGGTCGCCCCCGCCGCCCGGCGCCGAGGACGGTCGCGCCAAGCGCCATATCCTCGATTTCCTTAACACCGATCATTCTTCGCATGGAAAACGCTTCTCCCTTCCTCAACCTTGAGGGTTGCTTTTCTCTCTCGAGTCGTTTTGAATCGTGCAAAACTGATTATCATGGAAACCGTTTCTGAAAAGTGCGTCAACAACGTTAAAGAAAGGTCCTTTCTCATGATCTTCAAGCATCTCGTCGAGTTATACGACATCTTGGACTCTCCTGCGGCGAGCGGCGCTGCGGCGGTGGCGTATCTGCGTTCCATCGATCCGTCCTGTGACGCCGAGACCTACGTGTTGGAGGGTGCGAAGGGGTCGACCGACATGGTGCGCGTCCGCATTCCGGCTCGCGCGGCAAATCGGTGGGCGGAGATGCGCCCACTATCGGGCTTTTGGGCCGCCTGGGCGGATTGGGCGCTCGCCCCGAGCGCATCGGGTTCGTGTCCGACGGCGACGGCGCCTTGGTGGCGCTGGCTTGCGCGGCCAAACTGCTGTCGATGCGCGTGCGCGGCGATGTGCTGCCGGGCGACGTGATGATCTCCACGCATGTGTGCCCGTGCGCTCCGACGTTTCCCCCATAAGCCCGTCGCGTTCATGGGCTCGCCCGTCTCCACGGCGGACGTGAACCGCGAGGAGACGGGGTCGGAGGGGATCTCGACGCCGTGCTGGTGGTGGACACCACCAAGGGGAATCGGATTATGAACGAGCGTGGGTTCATGATTTCCCCGACGGTCGTCCAGGGCTGCATCATGCGGGTGAGCGAGGATCTGGTCACGCTGATGGAGATCTCGACCGGCAAGCGAGCCCGCACCTACCCGCTCTCCATGGCCGACATCACGCCGTATGGAAACGGGCTGTACCACCTGAACTCCATCCTGCAGCCTTCGACCGCCACCTTCGCGCCGACGGTGGGCGTGGCCATCACCTGCGAGACCGCGGTTCCCGGCTGCGCGACCGGCGCAACGCATCTGGGCGACCTCGACGAGGCGGGCTCGTTCATGATCGAGGTGGCGAAGGCGTTCGGCGAAGGCGCCTGCTCGTTTTACGACAAAGCCGAGTTCGACCTGTTCCGTGCGCGTTACGGCTCGATGGAGCATCTGCAGGGGATGGGCAACTTGCCTGCGGAAAACCCCGAGGCGTAAAGACGCGGGATCTTGCGCGCGGAGGGCGCCTGCTTCTCGCGGGCGTCGCCGCTGCGCGTTGCTCCGCTTCTGACGGAGCCTACGGACATGGCTATCGCAGGCTCCTCGCGGGCGCCCGCTTCCCTCCTTCGGTCGGTTCTTGGTGTGCCCGGTATTCCCATTTGGGAATACCGGGCACGGATTGGGAGAATAATTCCAAATGGGAAGATCTAGCCTGTTTTAGCCAGCGTGTTCCCATCTGGGAAGATCTGAGAAGAGAGGCGGTCTTTGTGGAGGTGATTGCTGCCTGCGAATCTCGTAATGCTGATGGCAAGATCGGAGGTGCGGAAGGTCTCGGCGTCGTTATACGCAAGCGCGGGATCAAGCTGGGTCTGGCGCAGGTTCGGCTTGCGGAACGCGTCGTTGCTCGCCGCGATTCGTGGGAGAGCTCGAGCGAGGCGTTGCCGGGGGCAGCGTCAAGCAGGTCATCCCTGCTTGCAAAATGCGGGGAGATAGACCTGTTCGCGAAGGCGAGGGGTGAGCAGCGTGGGCATATAGATATGTCGTGGTTGCTCCGCCTTCGAATCATTCGATGAAGCGGTGCGCGAAGTGCTGCGAGGCGTCGAATCTCCCGTCATGGATGGGATTATCCCGATGTGAAACGCTGTGTCGACGTAGCTCTTGAGAGCAGTGCGTCGAGGTTGCGGGTTCTCAGGGGTTTTAGGTTGATCGCAAGCCTTTGCCCGCCCTGGCCAATATCACGCAAAGGCTTGCATCTCGCTCTTTCGAGGTCGCGCCTTCCGCTAGTACCTGCCGTCGAGTTCTTGGGTCAAGCGCTTGATGGCGGCGCGTGTGTTCGCGAGCGTTTTAGTGTAGAAGTGCGCGCTCGACCTCACGCCGATGTCGAGGCCCGGCTTCCGCCTTCTTGTACCACTCCAACGCCTTTTCGGGGTCGAACGCGCAGCCGATGCCGTTCTCGTATGCGTCGGCCAACGCAGCGCGATGCTTCCCCACACGTGAGGCGGCATGCCGTCTTTCAGCTCGAAGGCGCGCGTGTACCATGCGAAGGCCTTCTCGGGATCTGCCTCGCAGCCGACGCCGCGCTTGCACAGGTCGCCGAGCTTGTAGCACGCCTCCGCGTCGCCGTGCTCGGCGGCGTAAGAGAAGCATTCGAACGCGCGTTGCTCGCGAGGGTAGGGGCGCGTGTAGTCTTCGACGTTTTCGGTTTCTCGGTGGTCGACGAAGTAGTGCCCTTCGCATCGATCGTAGCTGTAGATGTAGCCGAGGTCGACATATGCGTCGACGTTTCCCTTCGCAGCCGCGTGCAGGTAGAGGATTTCCGCCGCTTGGAAGCACTCGACGCGTGCGTGGCGGTCTTCCGCGTCGGTGTAGCTCATGCCCTCGCGGTAGTAGTCGGCGCCGTACGACAAGGCGATGCTGCCGTCGGGGTCGGTCATGCCCTCCCAGGGGTGACCATGACGTACGTGCGCCCGTGGTTTTCCCCGTCGTCTCCGATCAGGCGCTGCGTGATCCAGATGCGGGGATGGGGTCGTTGCTGCCGTGCCAGCTCTGATCGATCTCGAACACGGGCGCATCCGAGCGAATGCGCCCTCTGCCGTTGGTGAACAGGGCGTTTTCATCGCTTGTGTTAGTCAACTAACGTCACCTCCATATGAAGCTTGTTCCACTGCCCGCGAACTTCTCTTTCGAAGACGGTGCCCGTGAGTTTTTGCCTCCGTCCATGAGCCGCGCGAGAATCTCGTTGACGTCGCAGGGGGCGAAGCCGAGCCTTTTGCCCTCGTGCATGACTTTGATGGCCCATCGGTCGTGCAGGTTGCCCGCGTCGCGGACGAGCTTCACGTCGGCGGGGAGCTCGATGCCGTCCAAAACGTCATCGATGCCGACGATGTGGCTGGTTCCCGCCACCACGACGTCTTCGCAGAGCGTGATGGTGGTTGGGAAGGGGCATGCCCGCGTTCAGGCCCTCTCCCGTCTCGTTCGCGGTGCGCAGCAGCAGGCTTGCGGCTTGCTGCGTGATGGCAAGGTCACTCATCGTTTCCTCCTTGAGCTGCTGATAACGTCTTGCGTAATGGTCGTGCGCCCTGCGGTGCTCTTCGGCGCGTGCTTTCAGCTCGTTCACCGTGTCGGCCACCCAATCGGGATCGTCGAGCTTGTCGCCGAGCAGATAAGGGTCGCTTGATTTGAGCGACTCGAGCTTCTCGCGCGCGACGGAGATGCGCGTCTCGACCAGCTCGAGTTCCACTGCGGCTTCGCCCTCGTTTGCGGGCTTCCGCTGATTTTTGCCCAAGTGTCCGGTGGCGGCTTCGACTGAGCGCAAAGATCGAGGTCGCCATGCTCGTAAGCCGCTTGCGCGATGAGGAAGAAGCGCTCGCACTCCTCCTCATGCCCCGCGTTCGCGTCAGGATGGAGACGCTTGATGAGCGTGCGGTGGAGCCTTTTCAACTCGCGAGCATCCTGCTCGGACATTGACGCGGGAGGTCGCGCGGCTGCTCAAGCGCGTCAAGGTATTCTTGTACGTGCGCGTTCAGCTGCGCCTCCCATTCTGCGAACTCTCCCTTCGAGTTGTTCCTCGATGGCCTGATCTGCGACGCTTTTGCCCTCTGTTGACCTGCGCTTGAGCGAGGGCGAGCTTTGCGCTTGGCGCGTCGCGCTTCGATTTCCGCCTTGAGGAGGTCGTTTTCGAAGCAGGCGATCTTCACGTTGTAATCCTGCAGGATGCGCGGGTTGACCTGAGCTCGATGTGATCGATCTCGAAAAGGAGGTCGGCGAGCCTGTCTCGCGCTTGCGCGAGAAGGCGGGGAGATCGCTCGTATCGGCTGCGATGTCGCTTGTGGGGAAGGGGTTGCCGGGCGTCGGCGCGTCGGTGTCTCGGCGTGTTGCGCTCCCTGCCTGCGTCTGGTGCTCGTTCTCGGCCATGTTGCTCCTCCTGTTGCGACTTCGGGGCTTTCGGGTGCTTGCCGCATTTCGCCCATGGGAGGACTGTACCTTGTTCGCCTCAATGAGAATGTACGTGAAAGCGGACAAGCTGATTATTTTTTTTGCTCCACGGTGGTTGCGTCGAGAAAAACCAAGAAATGTCCCGTTTCATGGACATGCGGCGACCTCGTTCGACTGCGTACCATCGCTTGCATGAGGAAACGAAGCGATGAGGGGAGAAACCATGGCGGCTCAATCACGCTATATGGACGACTTCAATGTTGCAGGAATGCGCTATTGGGACGGTGCGACCGTGCTGGATAAACTCAAGCCCGGCAAGAAGCTTCGCCTGGTCGCGGAGCCTCGAAACCGACATGATCCGAACGCGGTCGCCATCTATCGCAAGGACGTGAAGATCGGGTACGTGCCTCGGGCCAATAACGCGATGATCGCCCAGCTGCTGCGTTTCGGCCATCACGACGTGGTGGAATGCCGGATCCTCAAGGTCGATTCCGAGGCGGACACTTGGAATCAGGTGCGCGTCGGGTTGTACATGGTGGACAAGACGGCGTAAGACGGCGGCGCCCCGCATTCGGGGGAATACGGGGCGCATGGGCGGTTTGGGTTAGAGCGCGCCGGGTCGTCTTCGGCTTACGTCAACGTGCGGGCTGCGGCTGCGGCCTCGCCTCCATGGCTTCGTTGGCGCCTTCGAACGAAAGCGCGCCGGTGGGGCAGTTGCGAACGCAGGCGGGCTCGAGTCCGAATTGCGTGCGGGCGTAGCAGCCGTCGCATTTCTGCATCTTTCCGTCGCTTCCGAAGCGAGGCGCGCCGAAGGGGCAGGCCATCGCGCAGGCGTGGCAGCCGATGCACAGGCTCTTGCGCACGATGACGTTGCCGGGTCGCAGCGTCGCGAGCGATGGCTCCCGCAGGACATGCTCTGATGCACGCGGCGTCCTCGCATTGCATGCAGGCGATGGATACGTTCACCTCGCCCGCGCGTTCGCCCCGTTCGGGGATATGCTCTATCGGCGCGGCGCCACGAGAGGGCGTCCCTGACGGTATCGAGGTCGTTTTGATCCATGCACGAAACCACGCACGAGTAGCATCCGATGCACAGTTCCGATTTGAAGATGATGGACTTGCGGTTTTTGCCGGTCATGGTTTACGCCTCCCTTTCTCTCGGCGTTCGAGGGCGTGACTTTGCAGAGCATCGAGCGGTATCCGGGGAAGCCCGAGATGGGGTCGAGGTAGTCGCCCGCCATAAGGTCGTTTCCGTTTGCCTCGGGCCAATCGTGGTACAGGTGAACATCGCCTTCGCGCACGGTGTCGGTCAGATGCGCCTTCATGCTTACGCTGCCGTACGGCGTGGTAATGTCGACGGCGCTGCCCTCGACGATGTGCGCGCGAGCTGCGTCGGCGGGGTTGATGTCGCATGTGGGATCGGGCGCGAACTGGCGAATCCAGGGCACGCGGAACATCCTGCTGTGCTGAAACATGGGCTTGCGGGCGCCGATGCTGAGGACGAGCGGGAATTCGGCGGCTATGTCAGGCGCGGACGCGGGGCTGAGCACGGGCTCGCGGTAGGAGGGCAGCTCCTCGAAGCCTGCGCCTTCGGTTTGCGCCAGAACCTCGGAGGCGAACTCCAGCTTGCCCGAGGGCGTGGCGAACCCGCGCGTGAGGTATTTGCGTTCAGGGGCGAATTGCGGGTTGGGCACCCACATGCCGCCCGGGTGCTTCTTCAGCTCCTCGACGGTAAGCTCGCTTGGCTCGAGCATCCAGTCGATGCACGCCTCGAAGCCCGATTCGAGCAACGCGTCGTCAAGACCGAGACGCTTCGACAGCTCGCAGATGATGTCGAAGTCCGAGCGCGCTTCGCCGACCGGCTCGATGGCTGGCTGGGACAGCATGACGTAGCCCGCGGGCCAGCAGCGTAGCTCGCTGCGCTCGACCGACGAGCATGCGGGCAGCACGATGTCGGCGTATTTCGCGCTGTCGGTGAGGAACAGATCGACATCGACGATGAAGTCGAGTTTGCATAGCGCCTCGAGGAAGCCTTGCGAGTCGGGGGAACATGCGGTAGTTGAGACCCATGCAAAACGCCGCTTTCAGCGGATAGGGCTGCTGCGTTTCGATCTGCCGTGGGATGTCGCACGCTTGCGCTTGCGTGACGAGGCGGTTCCACACGGGGAATCGCGTGCCGCCGATGCGTTCGGGCAGGGTGTCCAGCTCGGAAGCCCGCGTGAACGCGCCTTCGCGCGAGGGAAGCCGCCGACCATGTGAACCACCGAGGGGCGGGTTCATCATGTTGCCGCCGTGGATGTCGATGTTGCCGGTCAAGCCGATCAGGCAGAACACCGCACGGTAGTTCTGCACGCCGTTGGTGTGATGAACCACGGGCGCGGCGCTCGTGAGGATGCTGGCAGGTTTTGAGGTGGCGTACAGGCGTGCGGCTTCGCGGATGAGGGCGGCGTCGACGCCGGTGATGCGCTCGGCGCGTTCGGGCGGCATCTCGGCGGCAAAAGTTCGGCGAAGCGGTCGAACCCATGGGTCCATTCGGCGACGAACGCGCGGTCGTAGAGGTTCTCGGAGATGATGACGTTGGCCATGGCGAGCGCCAGCGCACCATCGGTGCCGGGCCGCAGCTGCAGGTGGATATCGCAATGGCTTGCCATGTAGGTGCCGCGCGGGTCGACCACGATGAGCTTCATGCCCTCGGCGCGACGTCTGTTGATGCTTTTCATGTTGAGCGTTTTCGCGGCGGCGGGGTTGCATGCCCACAGCATGCAGCACCGCGAGGTCTTCATATCGGCTGCGGCGGGCGCTCCGTAGGTGAGCTTTTTGCGCCATGATGGTGGCCGTGGAGCAGGTGCTCGACTCGGTGCAGTAGTTCGGTGAGCCGAAGTCGATGGACAGGCGTTGCAGGAACGCGCGGAAATGCTTGGGGTAGCCTGCGAAGAAGATGACCGACTCCGCGCCGTGCTCGGCTTTGATGGCGTTGAGCCTGTCCGCGATCTCGTCGAGCGCCTCGTCCCAGCTGATGCGTTCGAACGCGCCCTCGCCGCGTTCACCGACGCGGCAGCGGGGTCTTCACGCGTTCTTCGCTGTAGACGTACTGGCGGGTCGCCGCGCCCTTCGCGCAGAGCGTGCCATGAGAGTGAGGCGCTTCCTTCGAGCCCTCCACGCGGATGATCGCGCCGTCCTTGACGACCAAATCGAGCCAGCATTGCGTCATGGGATCGCAGATGGTGCAGATGGATTTCCTCACCTCGATTCCTGTTTCGGGGCCGGGAACCTTGCCCTTTTCCCTGAGTTTCAGCTCATCCATGTCGGTCCTTCGCTCGTTCCTTTCGTTTTCGCGTTGGTTTCGCCGTCTCGGCGGCGTCTGTTAAAGCGCGTTGCGGAAGATCTCCGCGCGAATTTTTTCCTATGGCGTCGACTGCCGGACTGAACAATCCTCGTTCGTCGGCGAGTGCGACCATGTTGAAACCTACGAGCATGGGCTCGCTTCCACGCTGCTCGTAGGCCTTTAGCGTGTATGCGCCGCTCGCTTCGGTCTGCTCGAGGAAGATCTCGCTCGGCGTCGTTGCCGAGCGGTGCGTCTTCGGGGATGCGCCCTGCCGAGGCGAACAGCGCGCGCCCGACGCGGATGGTGTTCGAGGGCAGGAAACCGGATACGCGCGATCCTCGGGATCGTCAATCGGCAGCCGAGATACGCGGCCATGCTTGCGCCCGCTGCGGCGCATCCATCGCTCGCGCTTCGGCCCAAAAGCCCTGCGATGCCCGAACCGCCCGTCAGGCAGGGAGCTTGCGTGACGTCTCCTGCGGCGAAGATGCCGGGGACGCTGGTTTGCATGAGGCGATCGACCACGATGCCGCGGTCGATTTCGAGCGAGCCCCTCGGCGATGAATCCAATGTTGGGCGTCATACCGTGCGCGACGAGCGCGGTGCTGGGAACGTCCGCGGCAGCCCTTCTCCTTCGAGGAGGACGCTTAGGCCGCCGCCGTCGAGCCGCTGTGCGGAGGCGACCTTTCGCCCGAGCGCGAGGTCCACGCCCTGGTCGGCGATCAGGCGTTCCATGCGAGCGGCGGCGGACGGGTGAGCCGCTTTCCTCAGAATGCGTGCTGCGCCCGAGCATGGTGACGTGTGCGCGGCGCTTAAGGCAGGTTTCGGCGGCTTTGAGCGCCACCATGGAGGTTCCCGATACCAGCACGTGCGCGTCTTCCGCGTTTTCGAGCGCGGTGGCGAATGCTTCGGCGTCGCCGATGGTGCGCAGCGTTAGCGGGTCGCATGCGCCGAGCGGGCCTGCGCTGCTGGCGCGAGGGGTCGATCCCGTCGCGATGAGGCACGTGGAGAAGCGCCAGGTGCGCCCGCTTCCGCCTGCGATCGTGCGCCGTGCGGCATCGAGGTGGGCGATGGTTTCGTGCGGTACCACGGTAAGGTCGCGCGCCTCGACGTCTCGCTCATGCCAGAGAAAGCAGTTCTCGCGCCCGATTGCGCCTGCGGCGTGGTAGGAGGTGAGGACGGGGCTCGAGGGCAGCGCTTCGCCGTCGGTGATGACGACGATTTCACCTGCGTAGCCCGCGCCGCGCAGCGTGTCGATGGCGCTCATGGCGGCAGGGCCGAACCCGAGAAGTATGACGACGGGGTCGCTTGGAGGGTCGTTTCGCATGCTCATCCGATCTCTCGATGTTTGCCTGCTCAAACGATTATAGACCCGCGATTTCGTTTGCGTCGTCTTGCGCCACGTGCCTGCAGGCGCGCGGCGTCAGCGCGTTTTTCCGTATGGCTTCGGGGATGAACGCGATCACGTCTTCGGGGATGACGCTGACGTCGGTGAGTTTTCCGCCGCGCATGAGCCCGCTCGTGCGTGGAGCAGCGTGCCGAGGGCCGCCGCGTCGAAGGCGTCGAGGCCTTGCGCGAGCAGCGCCGCTACGATGCCCGCCAGCACGTCGCCCGTGCCCGCCTTCGCCAGCGCAGGCGTTCCCTCTCGCATGAGGTAGCGTCGTCCGTTGCCGACGATCAGCGTATCGGGCCCTTTGAGCGCGACGATGGCGTGGTAGGCGCGCGCCAGCACCTCGGCGATGTCGCTTGCAGACCCCGGGTTCTCGCCGATGCCCTCGCATAGCCTGCGCGCTTCGCCCGCATGGGGCGTCAGCACGAGGGGGGCGTTGTTGTCGAGGCGGGCGTCAAGCTGCTGCGGCGATCTTTCGGCTGCGAGGGCTGCGAGCGCGCCGAGAGCCCCCTGCGTCCACGACGGTGGGGAGGCGGGGAGTCCAGCGCGATCTCGAGCAGATCGCGCGTGACGACGTCGCTTCCGCCGGTGCCGGGTCCCACGAGCACGGCGGCGTTGCGCGAGGCGTCACGGCGAAGCGCTCTTGCAAGATCAAGGGAGTCCCATGGGCGCACGACGAGCGAGGGGCGTCCCGCGCGCACATCGTGAACGGCGTCGGGTGCGCTCCACACCTGCGTGTACCCGGCGCCCGAACGCTGCGCCGCCCGCGCCGCCAGCGCTGCGGCGCCGGGTAGGTTCCGCTTCCGCCTACGATGTGCACGATTCCTCGAGAGTACTTGTTGTCCTCGACCCCGGGTGGGGGACAAGTCGTGCGAAGTCCACTTCGGCATAGGTGATCGGCTCCATGCTTCCTCCGTTTCGGGGCGTTCGTTTCAGGTGCGGGATGCGCGTTTTTTGGCGGCGCGTGGGTTAGATGACGTGCACGTCTCCCGACCTGAACGCCGATACGCGTGGGCCGAGCACCCGGCGAGCGTGCTTACCGCTTCGCCCGTGCAGTGCCCGGTCAGCACGAGCTCGACCCCCGATTCATCAAGGTCGTGCGCGAAGGCCAAGACCTCGTCTTCGCTTCTGTCGTACAGGTGAAGCCCGCCGACGATGGCTTTCACGCGTTTGCGGGGAAGGCTCGGCGCGCTTCCTCGATGATGGCCGCAGCGCCTGCGTGCGAGCAGCCGGAAACGACGACGATGTCGGTCCCCTCGGCGAGCACGAGGGAGTGCTCGTGGGCGAAATCGTCGGCGCTCAGCTTCTCGCCGTGCTTCACCAGCATTTTCTGCGCCTCGCCCACGCCGAGAAGCCCCGGCGTCGAATGCTCGAGCGTCCATGCGCTGGGCCCGATCGGGGTTACGCCTTCGTTTCGAACGAATCGGTCGCGATGCTGCTCGAGAAGCCCCCGCTCGATGCCGATGTACTCGAGCTCCCCTTTAGTCGCCGACCAGCAGTTTTCCTCCGTCGCCTTCGCCACGAAGACGGGAGCTCGGCGGTTTCGCGCGAAGAACGAGCGCAGTCCGCCCGCGTGGTCGAAGTGGGCGTGGCTGAGCACGCAGGCGTCGACGGTGGACAAGTCGATGCCCAGCGCGGCGGCGTTTTCGGCGAACGCGTCGGTTGCCCCCCGTGTCCGCTAGATAGACGGCGCCTTTGTGCTCGATGAGCAGGGAAAGCCCCCATTCGGCTTTAAGCCCTTCGTTGGCGTTGTTGTCGATGAGCACGGTTATCTTCATGACGGCCCTTTCGTCGCGTTGGCGAAGCGGACGCTGAACTCGGGGTTTTAAGTCTCGTTTTGGATCGGCCGCATCGCGTTTCATCTCATTTTCCTCCATCTGAGATGGATTTGCCATTGCCGTTCGAGGAGGGTTCGTGGTTCCCTTCTTTATATGGTACGGTTGGCGGCGGCGCTTGGGTCTGCCGGCAAAGCGCGCGGGCGGCCGGCGGATGAGGCGCGCGGGCTGGTTGATGTAAGCGCTCGGGTTGGCCGGCGAAGCTCGCAGGTTGGTTGCGGGTGAAGCATGCGAGCCGACGGCAGGCAAAGTATGCGGGCTGGCCGGCAGAAGCTCGCAGGCGCGTGTTTCGATACCGGGGGAGGGGCCTCATCGGCGGCCTTCCCCCTTTTTGCGGAAAGGGCATGAAGTGGAAGAGAAGACGAAGGATTCTGCAAGGAAAGAGATAAAAAGGTTCCGGCATGGTGTGCTGGCTTTCGGTTTTTGCTCGCCGTGGCGATGTTCGGCTGCGTGGTGGGGCTGGGAACCGAGCCTCAGATCCCCATGGTCATCGGGTGCGCGATAGCGGCGGGTATCGCGATGTATCTGGGCTTTCGCTGGGATGAGGTCGTCGATTTCATGATGCGCGGCATCCTCGACGCCATGGAGGCGGTGCTCATCCTCATGTGCATCGGCATGCTGGTGGGCGCTTGGATTGTGTCGGGCACGGTGCCGACGCTCATCTACTACGGGCTGAGCGTCATCAGCCCGCAGCTGTTTTTGCCCGTCGCCTTCCTGGGCACGCTTTTGGTGGGCATCGTGTTAGGTTCGTGGGGCGCGGCAGGCACCATCGGCATCGCCTTCATGGGCATTGCGGCAGCGCTTGATATTCCGCTCGGCATGGCGGCGGGTGCCATCATCGCCGGCGCCTACGTGAGCGAGATCGCCTCGCCTCTGACCGACGGGCCGGTGTTGTGCGCGGCGCTTGCGAACGTGAGCGTGTTCAGCCTGTGCAAGCGCTTCCTTCCCCTCGTCGTGGCGGTGTGTCTTATCAGCACGGGTTTGTACTTCCTCATCGGCAACTCGCTGGGCGCGGGGATGACCGAGGCGGGCGCCAGCCGCGTCGAGGAGCTCCTGTTCGCGCTCGATCAATCGTATGCGATAGGGCCTCTCACCCTCATCCCCCCTGTTCGTGATGATCGTCTGCATCGCCGTGCAGGTTCCGGCGATTCCGTCGTTTCTGCTCGGCGTGCTTCTGGCGGTCGTCGAGGCGGTCGTCTTACAGGGCGCTCATCCGGGCGTTGCCATCGAGGCGGCGAACTCGGGTGTTGTGTCGGCCACGGGCTTCTCGATGCTCGATGAGCTGCTTTCCACCGGCGGCATCGTGGAGATGCTTCCCACCATCTCCATCGTCATCTTGGTCATGGCGTATGTGGGCATCATGCAGCACACGGGCTTGATCCAGTCCCTGGTCGAGCCCATAACGTCGCGATTGAGAAGCTTCAGCTCGCTTGCCGTGGCGACGGTGGGAAGCGGCGCGGCGTTCAACATCCTCATGCCCGACCAATACCCCTCCATCGCCATGTCGAGCAAGATGTACGGTGGCGCGTTGGGAAGCATGGCGCGGCGGGGGAGGTGTGGAGCAACATCGTCAACTCGAGCGCCGGCATCACCTCGGTTCTCGTTCCATGGAACACATGCTCCATCTACATGGTCACCATCCTGGGCGTCTCGTGCATCGAGTACCTCCCGTTCGCATTCTTCTGCTATCTGTACCCGACGGCGGTCGCGGCGATGGCGGTGCTGTTCGGGAGAAAGCTCGGATGGAGCGCGCGCACGTCGGGTGAAGGTGCCTTGTAGGGACCTCGCTGCACCCCGCGGAAACCGGCTCGCCCTCCTTGCGGCGCCGCTCATCATGCGCTATCGACTTCGACCTTGCGCGCTTGACGCGGGATATACAATAGTCGGACCGTTTTTGCCGCCGTTTCATGTGATTTGAGGAGAGCGCAGTGCCGCACGTACGCAAATCGAAGCTCATCGAGGAGCGTCTGAAAACCTATGCTGACTTCCTGGTCGCCGATCCTTCTTCGCTGCGCGGCTTGTGGCGGCGGCGTTTCCGGACGTCCCGATGCGAGGCTGCACGTCGATTTGGGGTGCGGGAAGGGTTTATGGATCTCGCGTGCCGCGCAAGCTGCCGGGTGATGCGTTCGTCGGCATCGACAACGACAGAACCTGCGTCTCGTTTGCGCTCGAGCGCATCGGCTCCGCCCGGGCGGGTAACGCGCTTGTCGTGTTCGACGAGGCGCGCAGCTTGCGCGAGCTGTTCGCCCCGGTGAGATAGACGTTTTGCACGTGAACTTCCCCACGCCGTTTCCCGGAAGAAGGAGGCGGCAAGTCGCGTCACCAGCTCCGCGCGTCTTATGGAGTATCGCGACCTCCTGGCTCCCGACGGGAGGATTCAGCTGAAAACCGACAGCCAGCCGTTGTTCGACTTCACGCTCGAGCAACCTCGATCGCGCGGGGGTACGAGGTCGTGCAGATGACGCGCGACATGCGCGGTGTGGGGGCTTCGCCGCTTCCTGCGTGGGATCTCGTCCCGAGCGCCTACGAGGAGAAGCTGGTGGCGAAGGGTGCGCGCGTGCTTGCGCTTCATGCTGCGGTGGGCGCCCGCCCCGTCGATTTCATCCCTGAGGACCTCATCGGTTTGGCGCAGTATCTGCCCGAGGATCTCGATGCGCTCGATTACGCTCCCCATGGCATGGAAGACACCGTGGCGAATCTGCGCAACCGCAAACGCAACGCCGCTGCGAAGGAGGAGCGCCTGGCGGGGCGCAGGTGATGCGGTCGGATGAAAAACCCTTGCCTGTCCCATACGAGGGACTTCGCGAGACGTTGCGTGGCGTAGAATGCGAGCAACCGATAAGAGATAGGAGGGTTCGCATGACGGATTGCGGCATGCATTTTCTGTACGGCAACACAAACGATTCCTCGTGCGTTCCCGATGCCGGCTGTTTTGGGTACGAAAAGGGGCGACCATCTTCCCAGAGCGCTCGGGCGGCTTCTGCGGAGAAGGCGCGTTCGTGCGCGACGGCCACTGTGTCGCAACCGTTTTTCGGCGGTGCCCAGACGGCCCCCCTTGATGAGATTTGCGGGCGCGCGTTGGAATTGTCGCTGAAAGCCGCGCGACCGGGACCTGTGCTCGACGCTGACGGGGCAATGGTCCTCAGCGCGTCTTTTCGCGGCGGCGATCTCGTCGCTTGATGCGCTGATCGGGCAATACTTAGATTGACGCGTTCGTCGTTTGGGAATGTTGGGACGACTGCGAGGCGGCCTCGTCTCCGCTGCTTCTGCGCTTCGAGGATTTCGATGCGGTTTTTCCGCTGATACGGAAGAGTCTTTCTCGCTGTGGTGCGGCTCGCTTGACGTGGCGGCGCCGATGAAGGGTGCTTTCGAAGACGATGAGCGCGATGGCGAGAACGATCGAACATGCTACGCGTGGATGCGGACGGGTGATTTCTCCGAGGCCGTAGGTTGCCGTCTCGATCGCGCTGAATGCGCGGCGTCTAATGCGATTGAACTTGACTTCGAAAGTCTCGAGGTTCGTCTTGAGACGGATGGGCCGTCGGTGAGGCGTCGGCTCGTCGCGTCACCGACGGCTGCAGAAGATGCATGCGGAGACGTTATCGAGCTTTAATCCTCGAGGAGGTTTTCGAGGTAGGCTCGGTATTGCTTGACGATCTTGCTCGGGCCGACGATGCGCACCTGTTTGTTCATACCTGCCACCCAGCCGAAGAACTGATCGCTCACGCACACCTTCACATGGGCTTTCGCCTCGCCGTTCTCGACCGGGGAGAAGGCGGTGCTCTTCCCGAAGCGATCGAAGATGATCTCGGCTTTGTCCTCGGCGACGGCGAGCGTGACCATGGCCTCGTTGCCGATGAAGCGGCCGAAGGCGGTCGCGTTGCCGCATTCGTTGCGGTGCTTGCGGATGCGGTCGTTTTTGGTCGCTGGCTCTTCCTCGAGATTGCACAGGCGCGTCATGCGATCGAGGCGGTACTCGCGGATGTCCTCGATCTCCTCGTTCCAGGCGGTGAGGTAGTAGAAACCGTCGTCATAGGTTATCGATAGGGGCGTGACGATGTGCTTGCCGTCCTCGTCGGAGACGAGCCGCTTCCCCGTCGGGCCCGCGCTTGCTGTAGGAGAAGCCGATTTTGCAGGAGTTGCGCATTGCCTCATGGATGAGGTCGACCGCACCGAGCACGCTCTCGGAGTTCGAACCGATGCGTCCGACGACGTGGATGAGGCGATCGAGCTTCGCGCGCTCGGCGTTGCTCGCAAGCGTCTTGATGTTGGTGATGAGGCTTTGCGCCTGTTTGTCGGTCACGGCTCGACATGATTGCACCGCGTCGACGAGCAGCATGAGCTCGTTTAACGTGAACCCGTGCTTGTCGATGGCGTATTCGACGGGGTTGCGCTGGTAGGTCTTCACGTCGATGTCGAACGCGCGCAGTACCTTGATGTCTGCGTAGATGCTCTTGCGTTCGGCGCTGACGCCGTATTCCGCAAGACGCCCGATGAGCTGTGACATGCTCAGGCCGTGCTCGGCATCGGTTTCCTCTTGGAGGATTTTCAGCAGGTAGAGAATCTTCGCCTTCGCTTTGCCGGGTTGTGCCATCGGCGCTCACCACCTCGTGACGTTTCTGTTCAGGTAAACATGCTGCATTGTAGCAGATGAGCGGAGGGTGTCCCGTAATCGTCCCTTATCGGCTGAAGAGTGCGCGAATGGGACGAGGCTGCCGGGAAACGCTCTGCCCGGCTGTCCGGCCGCTTGCGTTTTCCGAGAATCCTGCTCGCGATCCGTCCCCGAGGGGTCGGCATGCGAGCGCGTAAATCAAGGCGGCCGGGTTGCGCACCTTCCGACCGCCCGACTCGTTAAGGAGGGCGCCTTGCGCCTTCGCGCCTAGAAGCCGCCCGGGCTGTCGCGTGGCGGGACCAGCGTGGTGCGCTTGCCGCGCGCCCAATCCCAGCTGCGGAACTCCTTCGATCCCGACATGATGTCATGGGTTTTGTAGTTCTCCGGACCACATCAGGCAGAAGTCGCGCAGCTCGATGAGCAGGTCCTCGATAGGCCCTTCGTATTCGTCCTCGACGTAGGTTTTGAACACGCTGTAGGTCTCGCCCTTGTCGTGGATCTTCACCTTGACGAAGCGGACGGTCAGCCATGCGCGGATGCCGGCGTTGAGCTTGGCGGACTCGGGGTCGTCACCGAACATCAGCTCGATGGGCCTCCAATACTCGTTGTACAAACGCTCCTGCTCGGCGCGGTTTTCGGAGATGAGCAGGTAATTGCGCACCAGGTCCCCGTGGTCAGCGGCGTGCCGCGCGAGTTGAGCGCTTCGAAGATGAGCTGAGGACGGTCCTCGCCGACGAGGTTTGCCGATATCAGCAGAAGATGCTGCATGCCCTCCCATAAAAGCGCGGGATCGTAGTCATCATTCAGCATCTTCTCGTAGAAGTGCTCGTAGTTCTCCACGATGCGCTCGGAAACGCGTTCGGGCCTCGGCGTGCCGTCGATGAGCGAGAACAGCGTGTCGCGATCGGTGCGCGAGAGGACGAGCTTGTGGTCGCTCTCGACGCGCAGGAAGTTCTGTTCGACGAAATCGGCGTCGACATAGCCGACGGTGGTGCCGGTTTCGCGCAGGCGGCGTGCGAACGCCGCGATGAGGAGCGTGAGGGTGGAGGTGCGTTGCTGCCCGTCGATGATGGCGAAGCGGGTGACGCCGTCTCCCTCGTCGGGCTCTGCGAGTAGAGGAGCGTCCCGACGAAATGGACGTTTTTCGTACGGCCGGAGCGGATGATGTCCATCCACAGCTCGTCGCACTGATTGGTGTTCCAGGAATACACGCGTTGGAACACGGGGATGACGAACTGGGTCTTACGCGAACCCAGCAAGTCGAGGAACAGGCGCTGTTCAGTCAGCATGGGAGGTCCGTTTCCTTCTTCCGACAGATACGATGCGATTCGCGGCGCCGAATGAGCTGCCGCGTTGAATTGCGGGGCGAACGATACGCCACATGGGGGGGTCTCGTCAAATGCCGGAGGAGGTCGAAGGGGGGCGGCGCGGACGGCGAACATTGGGGGGATGGCGGCGCGGGGAGGGGCAGGGCGGCGGACGCTGCGGGATGGCGGCGCGCCGGGTGCGCATTGCGAGGGGCGGCGCGTCGGGTGCGCGCCGCCCGTTGACAGAAGGTTTCCGCCTGTTTCGCAGACGTTGCTACGCCACCTGATGCCGCCTGAAGGGAGACGGCGGCCAGCGGGACGCAGACGACGACCAGGGAAAGGTAGAGCATTGCGATGGCGCGGTCACGTCGGTCGCGAAGCCGCCTACGGGATAGGACATGTAAGACCAGAAAAGAGCGGGTGCGGAAAGCGACGTGGGGAAAAGGTACAGGATATGCTGCAGAATGCCGATGCCTCCCGTGGGGATCATGCCCCGTCACCAGCACGAGCGCCGCGTCGATGACGAAGACGGCCAGCATCGAGCGCAGGCGCGAGGAGAGCAGCAGCGTCAGCCCTGCAAATCCCATGGTCATGAGAAACGCCAGCCCGACGGATATCAGAGCCGCTTGGGAGACGGTGATATCGTAGGGCGATCCCATCGCGAGCACCTGAACCGGCAGGTCCGCCCCGCCGGCGCCGTAGGCGGCAAGCGACACGCCGCAGATGGTGAGAGCGCACAGGGCGAAGTAGCCGAGCCGCGAACAGAAGCGATGCCAGGATCTTCGCCGTGAGCAGACGCGTCCTTCCGTAGCGGGAGGAGAGGAGCACGCTGTCGGTGCGGTCCGCGTACTCGCCTGCGAACACGGGGGGCGAGCGCCACGCAGACGGCGAGGATGGCGAACGAGACGAAAGCGATGCAATCGATGACGTTGCTCCATCCGCCGGCGTACCCGTATGAAAGAGGATGCGTCACCTCGGCCTGCTTGGCCGTCCAAAACGCTCTTTCGGAGTCGCTGTAGGTCCATGCGCCCTGCATGTTCGCATCGAGCGTCCGCTGCGCGAGGCTTGCGAGCGCCTCTTCGAGCGTGGTGTCGGGATGGGCTCCGATGAAGGCGGAAAACCTGCGTGGGCTCCATTCCCGGATACGGCGCCCAGGGCGGATGAGCCACGAGAAGTAGTCGTCGTAGATGAACTGCACGGTTTGCTCGTCGTAGAGCCGGGTGATCGTGTCATAGGCCGCCGAGCCGCTCATCTGGGCGAGCTCTTCGGGGTCGATCTTCTCGAACGTGACGTTGTAGTAGCTTTCAAGCTCTTGCGAGATGCGCTCGTCGGTGAGCGTTCCCTCGTGAGCCGCCGCCGAATCCTGACGGTAGTGGATGGCGTCGAAGCCGCTTAAAACCTCGCCGGTGTTGTTCGTCGTCTTCGTCTGGACGACGTTGAGCGCCATGATGCCGCAAAGCGCGACGGGGACCGCAAGGCACGTATAGCGCGCCGATTTCCTCATGACGATCTTCTTCAGCCTCGTATTTGAGTAGTTCGAGCATGGCTTACCTCCTTGCTTTCCGGGTGGGTTCGACAGCGGGGCCGGCTGCGACTTGGTCGTTGAACAGGTGCAGGTAGAGGTCCTCGAGCGTCGGCGGCACCTGCTGCGCGTCGGATCGGGGCGCTCCTCCCGCTATGACGCGCACCACGGCGCGCCCCGTGTCGGCGTAGTGGACGTTGCTCACGCAAGGCGCGCCGCCATGGCGTCGGCCTCGCGTGCGTCGACGTGGCACTCCCATACCTTCCCGTCGATGCTCGAGACCACGGCGTCGGGCGCGCCGCGCAGCAGCAAAGGCGCCCGCCTTCATGATGAGGATGTCGTCGGCGATGTATTCGACGTCGGAGACGATGTGCGTCGACAGGATGACGATCTTGTCTTGCGAGAAGCCTCGATATGAGGTTGCGGAACCTCACGCGTTCTTTCGGGTCGAGGCCTGCGGTCGGCTCGTCGAGAACGAGAACCGCCGGATCATTGATGACCGCTTGGGCTATCCCCAGGCGCTGCTTCATGCCGCCCGGAGAACGTGCGGATTTTACGTCGCGTCGCATCGGCGAGCCCCACTTCTTCAAGCAACGCCGAGCAACGTGCGCGCGCATCCCGCTTGCCGAGTCCTTTGAGCGAGGCCATGTAGAGCATGAAGTCCATGGCGGTGAAGTCGGGGTAATAACCGAAGTCCTGGGGCAGGTATCCTAGGATGTCGCGGTAGCGCTCTCCCCAACGAGCGCGTGCTCTGCCCGTTGAGGAGAATGTCGCCCCCGTCGGGGCGCAGCACGTCGCATATCATGCGCATGAGCGTGGTCTTTCCCGCGCCGTTCGCGCCGAGCAGTCCGTAGACGCCGGGGTGAACTCCGCCGACACATTGTTCACGGCGACTCTCTCGTCGAAGCGTTTCGCGAGGTGATCAAGTTGCAAAATCATGGTTGCCCTCCATTCCTTGGGCGTTTCGGCTGTGGTTAGTTGAACGGGAGGAAGCCGGGGCGAGCACGTTCGGGGATGTCGCCGCCTCGCGAAGCCAAGCGCGCAGCTGCCCTGCGCACCAGAGCGCCGCCGCGAGGGCGGCGAGCGCCCAAAGCCAAGCCGCCGTCTGCTCGAACACGCCCGGCAGGCGGACGGCGAGCTCGTACGATCCGAACGTGACGATTGCCGCCCAGGCGGCCGCGGTGAGGGCGGCGGTGGTCCCCGTTGTTTTCGAGCCGCGAGCAGGCAGCCGCCGACGGTGATCAGGTACGGTGCGATGGCGTGCAGCATGCTGCCGACCGCGCCGCTTGGGAGCGCGCCTGCTGCCGTCAGCGTGACGCAGGCAAGGGGGTGAGCGCGTTGGAGAAGGCGAGCACGACGCATCGCGCTGTCGCAACCTCCCGCGCGGAGTGACGGCATGACCGCTCGAGCTCGATCATGCCGCAGGCTCGGCGAAACCACGTCGGGAATGCCGCAGGCGGCGATGGCGGCAGCCGGCAGAGGCAGATGAGCGATCCCGTGGCCAGCGTGGGCTCGCCTGAGCGCGTACGCGAGCGCGACGAGGCCCGCGATGGCAAGTTGCAGCGCCCAGGGGCGCGGTCCCATGAAGCGCGCTTGGGACGCGACGAAGGAGAGCGCGGCGAACGGACGCACGGACGTTTTCGCGCTGCCCTCGCGAACGTCGCCTGCGACTCGCTCGGCGCGGCAAGCCTGTGCGACCGCGTGGGCAACCCGGCTTTGCCCTCATCGTCAACGGCTGGTCTCGTCGCGCGGAAATACGATTCGAGCATGCGCTCGACGTTCTCTTCGTTTACCCGTCTGCTTGCTTTCGGCGTCATCGGTGCTGCCTTTCGTCGTTGCGGAGGTTATTTCGCGCCGCAATTGGGTGAGCGCCTTTTTGATGAGCCTGTTGACCGCAAACCGGGATACGCCCATGATCGTGGCGATGTCTCCGATGCCAAGCCCCTGGTCGTATCTCAGCTCGACCGCCTCGCTCGCGATCGTCAAGCGCTTCGAGCACCGATTGCATCTCCGAGGGGTAGTCTTCGCTCGTCTCGGGCTCGGCCGCCTCGCTGATCGGGACGAACGCCATCGCGCCTTTGCGGCGCGCCGCGTCGATGCAGAGGTTGCGTGCGATGGTGATCAGGTAGGTCGTCGGCTTTTTCAGCGCGCCCTCGCGCGGCTGATTCGCGACGAAGCGCAGAAACGCCTCCTGGGTGATCTCCTCGGCTTCCTCGCGGCTTTTCGCGTGGCGTCTGCAGTATGCGAGCACGTCTGCGTAGCATTCCTCGACGACGCGCAGCGCCGTCTTCGTCGAGCGCGGTTTTTCGGTCTCCAAGCTTTTCTCACCTCCTGCCTACAACGACGAACGGCTCATGCGAAATGTGCGCGCGATTTTGATAAAAATCGAAAACTCTTGAATTGTCGCGCAGATGGGCGGCGGACGGCGCGAGGCACGGGGCCGTCCGACGTGTTTTGGGCGCATCGCATTGTCTCGGTGCGTTTGCGCCGAGCGGTTCGTTGCGCGCGCCGTCGGTGCCGCGGCCTTGGAGGCGATGCGTCGTCCCGATGTGATGAAAAGTTGATAATCTCCCGGTATCGTGGGTTCGGGCTTCGCCGCCCGTGCGGTTGTTTGCGGGCGGCGACATGATTCGAATCGCTTTTGAGGTGCGGGGGTTTACGTGGGCTCAGGCTCGGGGAAAGAGAAGCGTGCGGTGCTCGTCGTCGACGACGAGCCCGATATCATCGACATGCTGAAAGCCTATCTTGAGATGTCAGGTGATCTGGTCATGACGGCGTCGACGGGGAAACGAGCTCTTTGATCAGGCGAAACGAAAGCCCGACGCGATTATCCCTCGATAGGGGGTTGCCTGATATCGAGGGATTGTCGGTGTGCGAGCAGCTGCGGGAGACCACGGGCTGCCCCATCATCTTCCTCACGGCGAAGGTGGAGACGGCAGACGAGATCGACGGTTTCGCGGTCGGCGCCGACGATTACGTGACCAAGCCGTTTTCGCTCGAGGTGCTCGGGGCGCGTTTGCGCGCCCAGCTCGCGCGGGAGGAGCGCGCGCGATCTCCTATCTTGGTGCGCGTCGATGACGTGCTCTCCATCGATTTCGCCGCGAAGTCGATTCTCGTCAACGGCGAGAGCGTCTCGTTGGCTCGCAAGGATTACGAGATCTGCGCGCTTTTGGCGAAGCATCCCGGCAGGTGTTCGACAAGGACATGATCTACCAGAGCGTATGGGGCGAACCGGGCGACTCCTCGGTGGTGACCGAGCATGTGCGGTCTGCGTCGCGCCCTTTCGACGCGGGCGCTGAGGGGGAGTACGTTTCGACCGTGTGGGGCGTGGGGTACACGTGGCGCGCGTGAGCTTTTTCAAGGGCCTGAGGCATCCCGTCAAAACGTTCCGCGCACGTATGCGCACCTGCTCGGTGCGTCGCGCGTTCATCGCGTACGCCGTCATCGGCGTGGCGAGCTCGCTTGCCGTCTCCTTTCTTCTGGCTTACGTGTTCTCCCCTCGTCGCCAGCAACGTGTATTACAACGGGAGGCAGATAGATTCTGGTCTCTATGTTTACGACGAGGCGAAAGACGCGCTCGTCCCTGCCGATTCCATCGATTGGCTGGTCGCCGCGCCGGATCCTCGGGACGAAGACGCGGGGTTGCCGGCAGGCGACCCCGATGGATCCGCCGCATCCGACGGCGCCGAAGCGGAGGAGCCTTCTGCGGGCATTCCCGTCGAGTTGTCCGTGTTTGTGTCCAGCTACGCGCAGGGGTTGCGCTTTGCGACGGAGATCCCTCTCGACGGGTCGGTTTCGGGCGAAGGACTTGGTCGTTGAAGACGTCGTCGCCGCGTCGGCGGTCAGCGGTCCTGGTGCTCGTCGGGCGTTGACGCTGACGCTGTCCGAGATCCCCGCATACGATGCCGCCCGCAACGCGGAACGCGGCGACGTCGATGCGATAGAAGACGCCCTTCCGCAGCTGCCGACGGGACGAAGCCCGTGGTGTCGTTGGTGGGGTATTACGTGAAGGGCGAGTCGCCCGTTCTATACGACGATCAACCTCATCGGGCTTTTTGCTCATCCCCGTCTGCTGCGTTATCTGCTTCTTGCTGGCCAGCAGGGCGTTTTACCGCAACGTGCTCCACGATCCTTTGCGTGTTTTAGACGATGCGGCGGGCAGGATAGCATCCGGCGATCTTGACTTCACCGTCCCCGTTCCTTCGGCGGGCACGAAAAACGAGCTCGACGGCCTCTGCTCTTCGTTTGAGGTGATGCGCGGCGAGCTCGAACGGGTCAATCGTTCGATGTGGCGTGCTGCGGAGAACCGCCGTCGCGTCAACGCCGCGTTCGCCCATGACCTGCGCACGCCGCTCACCGTGCTGAAGGGCCGCGCCGAGCTGCTTTCCGCTGCGGCTGCGTTGGGGACTCCTCGACGCGGGTTCGGTGGCGGAAGCCGCGGGCGCCATGGAGCGCCAGGTCGCGCGGCTCGAGCGCTATGCGGAGTCCATGCGCGACTTGTCTGCGCTCGACGACTACCGCGTCGATGCGCGGGCCGTCGATCTTGGCGAATGGTTCGAGCGGCTTGCCGCCGATACGCGCGATTACGTCGAGGGGCGGGCCTTGTCTTCGCCTCGTCGTTTGAGGGAGATCGTCCCGAGGCGGTTTCAATCGACGAAGGCGCGCTTGCGCGCATAGTCGAAAACGCTGCGTCGAACGCGGTGCGCTATGCGTCGACGCAGGTTCTTCTGCGGTGCTCGTGGGAAGACGACGTGCTGATCACCGCCGTCGAGGATGACGGGGCGGGTTTCGACGCCGAGGCGATGGAGCGGGGCTGCGAGGCGTTTTGGCGCGGCGGCGGGTCCGGAGCGGATCTCCGATCCGACGCTTCCGATTCGTGTCATTTCGGACTGGGATTGAACATCGCCGCTTCCTTATGCGAAAAGCACGGCGGTGAGCTTCGTTTGGGCGCTGCATCGATCGGCGGTGCGCTGGTCGAGGCGCATGTGAGCGCGCCTGCGGTTTCGGGCGAAGCGTAGGCAATGTTTGGGAAGTTGAGGGTTTGTTGAGAGTTGCTCCGTAGAGTTGATCTTGAGCAAGGGCGGTCCGTTCGATCGTCCTCTCAGGTGATTCGACGGGGGAGGTTCTCATGCGGTTTTCGCGCAAGCAGGTTTTAGCGACGGTTGCTCTCATCGTGTGCGCTGCGGCGTTGGTCGTCGCTGCAGTGAAGTGGGGCCCCGAGGCATTCGCGTTTTTCGCCGACGGCGACCCGCCCAAGCATGGATTGAATCCCAAGGCCCGCTTGCCCAGGTGGCCATGGTGGGTCTTGTGATCCCAGAACTGTGGCCGCCGTTCTGCCTGAGGGGAGCCGCTCGAGCTGGGCGCGGGGTACGCGTTCGGGTTCTGGGAAGGCACCGTGCTGTGTCTTTTGGGCAACGCGCTGGGAACGCTGATCATCGTGGTCTTGGTCAGGCGTTTGGGCATGCGCGTCGTCAGGTGTTCGTCTCACGCGAGAAGCTCGAAAGCGTGAAGTGGCTCAGGATTCGGCGCGCTTCGAGGTGCTCATGTTCGTGATTTTCCTCATCCCCGAACGCCGAAAGACGCGTTGACGTATCTTGCCGCGCTGACGACCTGCCCCTTCCGCCGCATCGTCGCCATCACCACCGTCGGCAGGATTCCCTCGGTGGTTTCCTCGACGCTCGCCGCCAGCTTTGCGGCAGACGGCAGCTGGGTGGTCGCAGGCGCGGTCATGGCGGTGACGCTCGTTCTCGCCGTCGCGGGAGCCGCCGCCTACGCTTTCATCGCGCGCAGAAAGACGGCAGTGCAGCGGTGACGGGTGAAGGGTTTCGGGCGTCACCGGATTCCTCGCTGCAAGCCCGCGAGGGGTTTTCTCGCATTTTCCCGCATGTGAACGCTGGAATGCTGGGAAAACGTTAGAAATGGCGGCATCCTGCCCTTCGCTTTCACGACTTCCCGCTCGCCCGTTGCCCGAGCGCCGCCTCCGCAGCTCCGCTTACGCGCTGATCGCCCAGATGTTGCGACATTGGGCTATCACGCGCTCGGGATCCCAGCTGCGCGCGCTTCGCTCGGCGCTGTTGGGGTCCATCACCTGCAGCTTGCCTGCGCTGTCCGTGCGGAGATGACGATGAAGTGCCCTTCCGTGGTGAAATCGCCCGGCCCCACGCTGCAGATGACCGTTTTTTCCCTCGGCGAGCGCCGCCTTTCAAAATGCCCCTCGTCGGCGGGCAGCTCTTCGGAGCGAAGGCCGAGCATCGCCGCCCCCTCGCTCATGAAAAAAGCCAGGTGGTCATGTTCGATTCGGCGAATCCGTTTTCTTCCGAAAACGCCGCCATCTTGGCGGGGATCCATGTCGGCTCTGCCTGTTTGCGCCACGTAGGCGGCCGTCATGCAGGTGGGCCCTGCATCCGTTTTTCCCCACCGTGCCGCCGGCGGGGCGCCGATGCCCAGGCGGGATCGGTTTGGTAGAGATGGGGCACCTGCCCGCGCGTCCACTCCGACACGGGGGTGCTGACATCCCCGAAAGCGCTTCTCCGCGAAACGGCGCGAGCGCTCCTTCGCTCGTGCCGAGAAGCGCGATCCGAGCAGCGCGATGGCCAAGACCAGCGCCATGGCGCACGCGAGCCGCAAGCGCGCGCGGGCGTCGGCGCGCGCGTGCGCGGGGCCGTTTTCGCTTCGCGCCGCGCACGTGCATCGGGTTGTTGCGTGCCGGGTGGTGGAGAGGCACGCCTCGGGTTGTTGCGTGCCGCGAGTCGCGGGTTGTTTTCCATGATGGCTCCCTCTGTTCGATGTGCTTCGCCGAAACCTTAACGCGGACGCGTCTTGGCTTTCCCATAGCGCGGCCTTTAACCTTTCCTTGGGTTTCTTAAGGAATCCTTATGTGCGGATGGATCGTTCGAGCCGCCTTGTCGGGCGGGAGTCTCGCCGTAGGTCGGGCGATATAATTCTCGTATGGAAAAACGCCGAACATTGGTGGTCGATGACGAGCGCGCGATCGCCGACTTGGTGGTGGACGCTCGTCGCCGAAGGCTTGAGCGCGCGGGCATGTTACGCCGCCGCCGACGCGCGCTCGATGAGCTGGAGCGTGCGCCGTACGATCTTGCCATCCTCGACGTCATGATGCCCGGCATGGACGGTCTTGAGCTGTGCCGCCGCATCCGTCAAACGTCCGAGATGCCCATCATCTTCCTCTCCGCGAAGGTGGAGGAGGCGGACAAGGTGGTCGGCCTCATGCTCGGCGGCGACGATTACATCGAGAAGCCCTTCAAGAAGCGCGAGTTGGCGGCGCGTGTGCGCGTGCAACTTCGACGTGCGGCGGCTGCACCCCTCCGTCCGGCGTGCTGTCGGCGCGTGGCATCGAGGTTGACGTCGATGCGCACCTGGCGTCGCTGCACGGCATCCCCTTGCCGCTGACGCCGAAGGAGTTCGGGGTGCTGCGTCTGCTCGTCGAGCGTGCGGGCCGCCCGGTGTCCTCCCGTGATATCTACGAGGAGGTTTGGCGGGAGTCCTATGCTTCGTCGTCTTCCAACTCGGTCATGGTTCACATTCGCCACCTGCGCAAGAAGCTCGCGCAGGTGGATTCATCCGAGACGTTCATCGAGACCGCTTGGGGCGTGGGGTATCGCATCGAATCGGACGCGGCGCTTCGCCGAAACGGGGCGGACATGCGCAAGCTTGAAAGCGCTCAAGCAGAAAGACCTCGGCCGCCGCCTCGTTGCGCGCCTGGTCGTGCTTCTTCTTGCGTACACGGCGGCGTTTGGCGTGGTAGCCGCTTATCTGAGAAATTCGTGATCCCCGATGTGGCCGGATCTCGTGGCCGAGGCGACGTCGGACTGGATGTACCTCGATTGGGCTTCTTACGTTGACTTCATGCACGATGCCAACCTGTCGGGGCAGTACTGGGATTCGTGGTCGGTTGACGATGATACGTACGCGGTGCGCAACCTCGATACGTACAACGCCATCAAATCGCTGAAAATCCCTGATTGCCATCTTGGCGTACGCAACGGGTTTCATCCTCATCGTGGCGCTGGTGCTGCGTCGCTCGATTCGCTATTTCGACGAGCTCTCGTGCGCAGTCGGCGGTTTGCTGGCGGATCACTCGGCGCCCGTGGAGCTCTCCGATGACTTGTCCATCGTTCGCGCCGAGCTGACGGCGGTGCGCGAGCGCTCCTTGGCGGACGATCGCGCCGCGCAGGCTGCCGAAACACGGAAAAACGAGCTGGTGGCGTATCTCGCTCACGACATCAAGACGCCGCTCACCTCGGTCATCGGTTATCTGGAGCTTCTGCGCGACAATCCCGACCTGCCCGAAGAGACGCGCGAGCGTTATGCTCGCGTCGCGTTCGAGAAGGCGGAACGGCTCGATTCCCTCGTGGACGAGTTCTTCGAGATCACGCGCTACAACTTGAAGTCGATGCCCATCGAGCGTGAGCGCATCGACGTCGGCATGCTCGTCGAGCAGGTCGCCGACGAATTGTTCCCCGACGCGGAGGGTAAAGGCGTCGCGATCGAGGTGGAGGCCGAGGATGGCGTTCGGGCGTTCGCCGATCCCGACAAGATGGCGCGCGCCTTGTCGAACATAGCGCGCAACGCCGTCGCGTACGCCGAGAGGGACTCGACGGTGCTCATGCGCGCCTCCCGCGAGGAACTCTACGGTGCGCATTGCCGTGGAGAATCGTGGCAAGGAAATCTCGGCGGCGCATCTGGAGGCGTCTTCGAGAAGTTCTTCCGCGAAGACGGCGCTCGCGCTACGAACGGGGGAGGAGCGGGTCTGGGGTTGGCCATCGCCCGTGAGATCGTTCAGGCTCACGGCGGAGGCATCGCGGTGTCGAGCGAAGCCGGTCGGACGGTGTTCACGGTCGAGATACCGTCCGACGTAACCTCGTGATGTTACGAATGCGCAATACGTGTTACACTCCGATCGTTTATTCGACCGACCGGAGGAGCGACCATGCTCGATATGCACTATTGGGAGAAAGCCTCGGCGTTTCACGGGCATAAGTGCCGGTCTCGCCATCGGGTTCAAAGGCGGTTGAGGGGCGCCATCGCCGAGCTGGGTCTGAGCGATGACGATATGCCCGCCGTCGACGAGGAGATCGTCTGCGTGACGGAAAACGACGCATGCGGCGTCGATGCCGTGCAGTACCTTCTGGGCTGCACGTTCGGCAAATCGAACCTGATCACCCGCGTTCGCGGCAAAGATGGCGTTCTCGTTCTTCGTGCGCGGAACCGATAAACGCGTGCGCCTTGTTCTGAAGGCGGATTGCGGCGCGGGGCTCGATCGCGCGGCGTATCAGGGAGTATCTGCTTACCACGCCCTACGATCAGCTTTACGATGTGAAGGTTCCCAGTTACGATCTGCCCGAGGCTGCGCGTAAATTCCCCCTCCCGTGTTTGCGCGAAGTGCGGCGAGAAGACCGCCGAGTTCGGTTTGCGCGTTCAGAACGGCGAGCTTGTCTGCCGTGATTGCTACGACGCGTACCAGCGCGGGGCTTCTAGCCTGCTCGCGGTGCCGTCCGCCCTCGCGCGGCTTTCGACCTCCCGAGCCGCCATCGTCCCCTCTCGCGCGGCGATTTGCGCGGGTATTGTGGTTTACACACGCGTCGCTTGTTGGAAACACGCCGGCAAGACAAGGCGTATTAAACTCTTCGCGGATGGAAGGGCAGATATCGACCGCGCCGGGCGCATGTTCGCCATGGGGGAGCATGAACTGCCGCGCGAAGGGAAGGCATCCATGATCGAGCTTAAGGCATATCAAGGACTTATTCGCAACCATACTCAGCTTGCGGCTGAGCTGGGCGTTGACATCGATGGGCTCTCGCGTCGCGAACGCGAGGAGAAGCTTCTGGTTGCGGCGTATGAGAAGTGGGGGTCCGATATGGGCCTGCACATCAACGGGCAGTTCGCCCTCGCGCTCTATGACGCGGATGCCGACGAGTTGTTCTGCGCGCGCGACGTTTTGGGCGCCGAGCTGTTCTTCTACTACGTTACTTCCGACGGCAAGCTGCTGTACGGTTTGGATATTGCGGATCTGTTCGACCAACCCGGCTACGAGCTCGGAGTCAACGAGGAGATGATTCAGTTCTACCTGGGCTTTTCCTACGTTCCGGTGAAGACACGCTGTTCGCGGGCGTTCGCAAGCTGGCTCGGGCGGTTATCTGCGCTTCGGCGGAAACGGCCTTGAGCTGGGTGCGTACTGGGAGCTCGCCTTCGAACCCGACGAGTCCAAGACGCTCGATGATTGGGCGGACGAGATCTCGGACGCCATGGACGCCGCCATGCGCGATGTCGTGGATCCCGACGAGAAGCTGGTGAGCTTCCTCTCGGGCGGCGTGGACTCGTCCTACATGCTGGCGAAGAGCCGCGCGACTGTCGGATACTGCGCATCGTATGCAGATCAGGAGGCAAGCGAGGAGGAGGACGCCCGTCAGACGGCGGCGTATCTCGGGCGCGGATTCGAGGGCATCGAGGTGACGCCCGAGGACTTCTTCGCCAATCTGGACGAGTTCATCGTGGCCTATGAGCAGCCTCAGGCGGACGCGGCGGGTTTGTCGTTGTACTGCGCGGCCAAGAAGCTCGTCGGCCGTACGGACGTGTGCTTCTCGGGCGAGGGCGCCGACGAGTTCTTCGCGGGCTATAAGGGGTATCAAGACACCGCGCGCTTCGAGAACAAGAGCGACCCGGTGTACTTCGGCGCCACGCAATCGATGCGCGCTCGACGAGAAGCATTACCTGAAGCATTATTTCTCCAACCGCGACGCCGCCTCGTTCATGCGCGAGCGCGGGAAGGCGGGACGTCGCTACGACACGGTCTCGTGGATGCTCTATGTGGACCTGCGCAGCTACTTCGAGGGCAGCATTCTGTTCAACTCGACGAAGATCGTGAAGGGCACGGGGCTCGACATCCGCATGCCGATGTGCGACTTGCGCATATTCGACATCGCCCGTCGCATGCCCTCGCGCTTTCCAAGGTCGACGAAGCAGAACAAGATCGCCCTGCGTCGCGCCGCAAGTCGGGTGCTTCCCGAGTCCGTGGCGTATCGCAAGAAGCTCGGCTTCCCGGTGCCCATCAGCGGTTGGCTGGCCGATCCCGCCTACAACGCCGACATCGAGCGCGCGTTCAGGAGCGAGGCGGCGGCGAAGTTCTTCAACGTGCGCGAGATCCAGGCGCTTCTGAACATGTTCCTGGGGAGGAAGACCAACTTGTGGCATCGTCTGCGCTATCGCGGCAGCAAGGCGGGGCTGTGGCGCCGCGTTTGGTCGATCTACGTGTTCATCCGCTGGTACGAGCTGTTCTTCATGGACGGTAAGCGTTCCTAGCGCGCAACGGGCGCGGTGACGTGCGGGACGGGTCCCTGCCGTTCTCGATGCTGCTGCGCCCCCTCGCTTCGTCCGGCGCTCCCGCTCGGGCTGCCTTCTTCCGGCGCTCCCGCTCGGGTTGCCCTCGCTTCGTCCAGCGCTCCCGCTCGGCTGCCGTTCGCTTCCCCTTCGCCGCTTTATTTCGCTCGGCTGCGGAAGAAACGGGGGAGTGTTTCGGTATTTTTCCCCATATCGCTTCGACGCGTATAATTCCGAACTCCGCGTCTCGAAATCTGCTCAAGACACCTTTCAACAGCATAGGTCCCTCGCGCCCATCCTCCGGGTTGGGCGGAGCTGCCGTCCGCAGGCTTTGGGACGTATGAAGCATGGGCAAACAAGAGGAACGGGATATGCGCGACAAGATCAAGCCGATATTATTCAGCGTCATCAAGCACACACGAGCAAAAGGAGCTGAAACGTCAGATCCCCAAAGACATCGTGTCGGGCATTATGGTGGCGGTGGTGGCGCTGCCGCTTTCCATCGCGCTGGGCATCGCGTCGGGCGTGGGCCCCTGAACAGGGGCTTTACACCGCCATCGTCGCGGGCTTCATCATCGCGCTGTTCGGCGGCAGCCGCGTGCAGATCTCCGGCCCCACGGCGGCGTTCGCGGCTATCGTGGCGGGCATCGTGGCGATCGACGGCATCGAGGGTTTGGTTGCCGCCACCATCATCGCGGGCGTTTTGCTCATGCTCATGGGCTTTTTGAAGCTGGGGACCATCATCCGCTTCGTTCCCACACCATAACCACCGGTTTCACTGCGGGCATTGCCGTCACGCTGGTCATCGGGCAGATGAAGGATTTCCTAGGGCTCACGTTTTCCGCAGGGGCGTCGACGGTCGAGACCATGGACAAGCTGGCCACGGCGCTGAGCATCACGACGGTGAACTGGCAGGCTTGCGCCGTGGGCGTGGTTTGCCTGGCCATTCTGTTTCTGTGGCCGCGGCTCGATCGACTTTCGTCGCATGCGGCTATGACGGCCCTCGCGCGCATTCCCGGTTCCCTCGTGTCGCTTATCGTGGGCGTGGCGCTGGTGTGCGGGTTGGGTTTGAACGTGAACACCATCGGCGATTTATATACCATCGATGGCGGCATGCCCCGGTTCGAACTTCCTCATCTGAGCGTGGATTTGTTCCGCGATCAGCTTCGCCAACGGCATCACCATCGCCATTCTGACGGCTATCGAGTCGCTTCTTTCGTGCGTGGTGGCCGACAGCATGATCAGCTCGCATCATCGTTGCAACATGGAGCTGGTGGCCCAGGGCGTCGGCAACATCGCCTCGGTGCTCTTCGGCGGCATTCCCGCCACCGGCGCCATCGCGCGCACCGCCGCCAACGTGAAGGCCGGCGGCCGCACGCCTATCGCGGGCATGGTGCACGCGGCGGTGCTGCTGGCGGTGCTGATGTTTTTCATGCCGTACGCGGCGCTTATCCCCATGCCCACCATCGCCGCCATTTTGCTGCATGTCGCCTATAACATGTCGGGGTGGCGTAACTTCGCGCATCTGTGCCGCACGGCGTCGAAAGGCGCGGTCGCCACGTTGCTGATCACGTTCACGCTGACCATCGTGGTTGATCTGGTGGTGGCCATCGGCGTGGGCATGCTCATCACCGTGGTGCTGTTCATGAAGATGGTGAGCGAGGAGACTGAGGTCAAGGGATGGAAGTACTACTGCGACGAGAACTCCGAGGTCACGCATCTGCGCGAACTGCCGAAGAGCGTTCGCGTCTACGAGATCAACGGCCCGATGTTTTTCGCCATGACCGAGCGCATCGGCGACATATCGGTCAAGGAGTTCACGAAATACCTGATCATCCGCATGCGCGGCGTGCCCTCGCTCGACTCGTCGGGCATGAACGCGCTTGAGAACCTCTACGACTACTGCCACGAGAACGGCGTGAGCCTGATCGTCCCGCACGCGAACGAGCAGCCCATGAAAACCATGCGCCGCGCCGGCTTCGTCGATAAGGTGGGGGAGGGACCACTTTCGCGCCAACATCGACGACGCCATTGCCTTTGCGCGCCAGCTGCTCGAGCAGGAGGGGGTCGCGAAGGGCGCACGGCGGCAGTGCGGTTGCGCAGTGCTGGTTGCGAGGCGTTGGCGGGCGCGGCGGTTGTGCGGCGCTGATGTGCTCGGCGGCTGTGCGGCGCGGGCATGTCCGGCGTTCGCCCTGCCGACCCCGCGAAGGCGCGTCCCTCTGCAAGGTTCCGCACTATGCTGCGCTCGATGCGTTCGCCCGCAGCCGCTTTTCCTGTTTCGCCTTTGCGGCGTATGCTTGCTCTTGGCAACTTGAGAGATGGAGGACGGCCATGGAGACATCGGAATGCGAGATTCCCTCACCTGGTGATCAGGAGAGTTACGAGGATTTGCGCGACGCCATGCAATCGCAGACGTACTGGATCCGCTTTTTCATGCGCCCGTGCTGCCCGCCGCCCGGCGAGGATACGGCGCGCGCTCGTCGAGCGTCTGAAAGGCGAGATCGACGAGAGATCCGATATGTCCGAGGAGCAGCGCGCCGATTTGAAGTCGATCATCGACGGCAGGCTGGAGTGGTATCTTTCGCTGTCGGTCAGGCATATGGCGTAGAGAACGAGAACAGCGCGCGGGCGTTCCCCCGCCGCCGCGTTCTCGCGATACTCCCCGAACGTATGCGAGGCGTTCGACGGTCGAAGCTGCGAGCGGCTGGGGTAGATCGTCCGGCTTGAACCAGCCCACTTCAAGGCTTTCGTCGTCGTTCACGGGGGGACGGCGTTGCCCTCGCTTGCCAGGTGGCAGATGAAAAGCAGGTCGAGATAGCGCGTTTGATCGCCGTTCTCGTACGTAACGAGCTTGTTCGACGCCTTCACGCTTGCGAGTTCCGCAGGCACGACGTCAACGCCCGTCTCCTCGAGGACCTCTCGTGCGACGGTGTCGGCGGGTTCCTCGCCGGGTTCGTTGATGCCGTAGACGAGCGCCCATTCGCCCGTGTCGGCGCGCTGTCCGAGAAGGATGCGCCCCGTGTCGTCTTCGACGTAGGCCGTGATGCCGACGAGCCAGAGGGGTCGTGGCCGACTTTCTCGCGGAGCTTCAGGATGAATTCAGGCGTGGGCATGATGCTCTCTTTCTCGCTTTCGGCACGGTTGGCGGTTGTTACGGCGATGTCGGTTGCGAATTTTCGGTTGACGCGCGCTCTCCGCGGCGTCGGCGAGGGAGAGCTATCGCTCCGGCTTCGACGTGAGGTGCCAGCCGTCGCAGTACGGGCATTGGTAGCAGTGTAAGCCGCGCCTTCCGTATGCGGCGCACGAGGCGATGGCCTCCTCGGCTTCGACGCGCGTGTCGTAGCGGTTCTTCGACTCGCATGCTTTTGTTTCGCAGCGCCTCGGCGCGTTCCCGCTCCCGCTCGGCTCGCTTGCGGTCTTCCTGGGCGAACGGATCGCTCAAGCTTGCGGGGAAGCCGTCTGCGTCGACGAAAACTCGCTTTGAACGCGGCGACTTTCTTTGCGCGCGCCGATGGTTTCCTGCTTCCCATGGTGGGCCGCCTTTCGTCGGTCTTGCCGCGATTTCCGACGGCGGAAGTCGCGCATATTCCGGTTGCTTTGATCCGATTGTACGTGTTGGCAGCGGACGCAGCGTTTGCCTGATGCATCGTTCATCGGAAAACAACGAGTTCGCCCGGCGACGGGCGTGCTTTGTTTCATGGGCGTTGTTCGATGGCGTGAACGCTCGCAGCGGCATCGTGATTCACCTCGCTTCTCGGAAAATGCGGAAAGCTTGTTCGGACCGCAAGGAGGATGAGCCGTTCCTGTAAACTGAGCAAATGCTCGACTGATGGGCGGATGCGGAAGCTGCCGCATCCGCTTTTTATTTCCATCCGAAGCGCCTTTGAACGAGGAGTTGCACCATGTTGAACATATCGAAGCTCATCGCTTCTGAACTGGGGATTTCCGACTCGCAGGTGGATGCTGTCATCCGGCTCATCGACGAGGGGAGTACCATTCCCTTTATCGCTCGCTATCGCAAGGAGGCGACGGGCGGTCTCGACGATGCCGTTCTGCGCGAGCTCGACGAGCGTCTGACCTACCTGCGCAACCTCGAGGCGCGTAAAGTCGAAGTTCTTCGCTCGATCGAGGAGCAGGGGAAGCTTACGCGCGAGCTGCGTGCGTCCATCGAGGACGCGCAGGTGATGCAACGCGTGGAGGACTTTGTACAAGCCGTTCAAAAAGCGCGCCACCCGTGCCTCGAAGGCGCGTGCGGCAGGTTTGGAGCCGTTGGCGAATTTGGTGCTCGCGCAAGGCGTCGGGCACGGTGAGCGCGCTCGACGCCGCTGCGGCGTACGTGAATGCGGATGGGGCTTCCCACGCCTGAAGCGGCGCTTCCGGGGCCGCAAGATATCGTTGCCGAACGTGATGGCGGAAGACCCCGAGAACATCGCCGACATGCGCGCTTTCACGGCGCGTGTCGCGGATGTAATCGTGGAAGCGATCGACGCCGACGAGAAGACGGTATACGAGCCGTATTACGATTTTGCCGAGCAAGCGAAACGCATACCCAACCATCGCGTGCTGGCTGTCAACCGTGGCGAGAAGGAGGGAAAGCTCCGCGTGCGCGTGAAGCGTCGACGCCGACGAGGCGATCGGCACGTTTGGGTCGTCGTGTGGTGCGCAGACAGGGACCTTTCGCGCGATGCGCTCGATGCGGCAATCGCGGATACAAGCGCCTCATCGCCCCCGCTTGAGCGCGAGCTGCGAAGCGATTTGACCGAACGTGCGCAGCCGATGCTATCCGCGTGTTCGCCAAGAACACGGAGGCTCTGTTGCAGCAGCGTCCCGTGCGCAACGCGCGCGTAATCGTTTTGACCCTGGATACCGCACGGGTTGCAAGGTGGCGGTCATCGACGAGTTCGGCAAGCTGCTCGGATTACACCACGGTGTACCCCACGCCGCCGCGATCGATGTGGCGGGCGCACAGCGCACGCTCGCGGCTCTTGCTCGCAAACATCGGGCCAACACGGTGGTCATCGGGAACGGGACGGGCAGTCGCGAGACCGAGGAGGTGGTGGCGGACCTCATCTCGAATCAGATGCCCGAGCTTCGCTACACCATCGTCAACGAAGCCGGCGCGTCGGTGTACTCGGCTTCGAAGCTGGCGAGTGAGGAGTATCCCGACCCCGACGTCACAACGCGCGGCGCCATGAGCCTGGGCCGCCGCCTGCAAGACCCCTTGGCCGAGCTGGTGAAGATACCCGTGCAGTCGATCGGCGTGGGCAATACCAGCACGATCTTGACCAGGCCGAACTGGGCCGCGCGCTCGCGGGCGTGGTGGAGCGCACCGTCAACCGCGTGGGCGTTGACCTCAACACAGCGAGCGCGAGCCTGCTCGGGTACGTATCGGGCATCACGCCACGCGTGGCCAAAAACATCGTGGCCTACCGCGAGGAAAACGGCGCCTTTACCGATCGCAGGCAGCTGAAGAAGGTGGCGGCTCGGCCCGAAGGCCTATTTCAACTGCGCGGGCTTCCTGCGCATCACGGGGGGGACGAACCCCCTCGATGCCACGAGCGTGCACCCCGAGAGCTACCCCGTGGCGACCGCGGTGCTCAAGCGCGCGGGCGTGTGAAGCCGAGGCGGTGGCGGCGGCGGCATCCCGACATCAAGACGCGCGTCGGGGCACGTGTCCGAGCTTGCCGCCGAGCTCGGCTGCGGCGAGCCGACCCTTGCGCGACATCATCGGCCGAACTCGAAAAACCCGGTCGCGACCCGCGTGACGATGCGCCCGAAGCGGTGTTCAGCCGCTCGGTGCAAGTGACCTTCGACGACCTCGCATGCGGCATGGAGCTTAAAGGCACCGTGCGCAATGTGGTCGATTTCGGCGCGTTCGTGGACATCGGCGTGAAGCAGGACGGGCTTGTGCACATCTCCAAGCTGGCGGACCGCTTCGTCAAGCACCCGAGCGAAGTGGTTGCCGTCGGCGATACCGTGACGGTATGGGTGTGCGGCGTCGACAAGGACCGCGGCAAGATATCGCTTTCCATGGTGAAGGACAGGTGCTAGAAGACGGGTCGGGGGCAGGGGTTTCGGGAACAATGCGGGCTGCAATAGACTCCGCATTGCCCCGGTTTCGAGTCATGCTTTGATCGAGCTTCGCATGGAACGCCACGGTTCGCGTTGTTTCAAGCTGGTCGAATTGTATCTCGTACGCCCTTGCGTTTTCGTCGACGTGGAATGACGGAACCTGTCCGAACGGGGGTGCTGCACGCGCTCGCCTTCGGCGAAGCGCGCTCGCGTACGAGCCGCGTTATGCGTCGGTCCGCGAGGTCGTAGGCGGCGTGCCCTGGCGAGGCGTTCGTCGGTCGGTTTGTTGAGAAATC
>VOFI01002101.1_pt1 | contig 49258 bp, 76 predicted proteins | sample 5384131 | NCBI WGS metagenome assembly VOFI01 (sample SAMN12384728, study PRJNA508395) | human gut metagenome | isolation source: healthy gut H | host: Homo sapiens
TGATCTGCACTTCCCACTCATGCAGTTTTCTGGCTGCCTCCGGATTCTGTTTTTCCAGGCGCTTTTCCAGTCTTTCCCGGCTCTTCTTCAAATGTTCTACAATTTCCGGATGATGTAATAACAGCTGTTGTTCGATCTTTCGTCTTCTCTTTTCAATCAACTGAAGGATCACCTTTCTGTCTCCTCTTAAATTCTCCGGAAGTTCATCCAAATGCATTTCCATTCGTCTTAAAATCTCATCTTCATCCAAAACGCCCAGCGAATGCCAGTTTTTGAGTTTCTCTTCGAACCCTACGTCTGCAAGTCTTTCCAGATCCGGAAGTTTGTGAATCTGTTCCATGACCTGGTGTACTTTTTCTTCTCCATTTCTTCAACCGCATCATCTCCAAATGCCCAGGCAAATTCTTCCAGCGTATTTTCCTCTTCTGCCGGAACCATCGCCTGATGTACCGCATGAACAGCCGCCGGTATCTCCAGCTGCCAAGGCATCCAGACCAAAAGGGTCCCGCGCTTTATCTGCACCGGCGGTTGTTCCCATTGAAGGAATGCCGGCATCCTGTAGCGCTGCAAGAATCGTTCTTCTAACCTTTCCTTCTTCAATCAGATGCCCGATTCCAAGTTTTTCTCATCTGTTCATTCACATTTTCGGAATGTTATGTAATGTAGAACTTTATTCCTTTCCTTTCAAAATTCTCTGCCATCATCTCCAGGCGATCTGCCGCCGTAATATCAATGCTGTTGATTGCTGCCGCATCTACGATCACAACCTTAGTATCTTCCTTAATATTGTTCTCAATATCTGTCTGGAAGACTTTTATATTTGCAAAGAACAGATTCTCGCTGAAACGGTATATCACTGTATGCCGGATCGGATATGCATTGCGGTTTCTCTTCAGATCATAATAGGCTTTTTCCGGGAATCATTCCCCGGAATGATCTCGGTGGATTTGTCGCTCGAAGCACTACCGCCACAAAGGACAGCAAAAGTCCGATTACCACACCATAGATAGTTCCAAAAAACCAGCACGCTTACACATGCCGCCACAAAGATATAAAATTCATTACGGCTCACTCTGAACAGGCGTACTGCCAGATGCAGTTCTACTACATTCATCAGTGCAGAAATTACAATGGCTGTGAGGACCGGAACCGGCAGATAGCCGATAAACCCGGTTGCGCCAAGAAGAACCAGGGCCATTGTAATTGCTGCCACAACAGACACTGCCTGTGTCTTTCCTTCATACTGCTCATTCATAGATGTTCTGGATATACTTCCGTTCACCGGACAGCACCCTACACATGCCGCCGCGATATTTCCCATCGCGCAGGCAAAGATTTCCTGATTCTCATCGATCTTATATCCGTTCTTCATTGCGAAATTATTCTCTGACAAAAGTGTCTCCGCCATTACAACTGCCGCGATCATCAAACTTCTTCCCAAAGCCTGTCTCAGATCAATCCCACAAAACGGAAATGGACCAGTTTCGGAAGTCCTTTTCCCACCGCATCAAGAAGGACCACACCATATTCATCTACATGGAATATTCTGGTTGCCGCCACTCCGGCTGCCATGATAACAATTGCCATTGGAAATTTCGGTATCATTTTTCCTGCCACACGAAGCAATATCAGCGCACCTGCACCAAGTATCACTGACAACCAGTTAATCTCTTTACCGGTCTGTGCAATATGTCTGATAAGTTCCGGAAGTTCCCCGGATCCGGCTTTCCCGCCTAATATCTTCGGGATCTGCATTAAAATGATCGTAAGCGCAATCCCACTGATAAATCCGCCCATAACCGGTGTTGATATAAAGTCCACGATTCTTCCTGCTTTCAAAAAGTAAAACAACAATAGCCATATTCCCGTAAGAAGTGCGATCACAGGCACATACTGTATTGCCTCTTTACTTCCGCTTTCTATTCCAAGCGACACAAGTGCTGCCCCAACAATCGCTGCCGGTGCCGCATCCACCCCAAAGATAAACTGCCTGGACGTTGAAAATAATGCAAAGAACAGAATCGGGAACACCGAACCATATAGTCCATATACTGCAGGAAGTCCCGCAATCTGTGCATATCCCATTGAAATAGGAATGGACACCGCAGCCATAATAATCCCCGAAAAGATATCCTTGGGAAGATATTCCTTTTTTATAACCTTTCAGTGTTGAAAATACTAAATCCTTCATACATCAAACCCTTTCACCTGATTATTCTTTCTATACTTTACACGCATTTTCAAAAAGAGGCAAGGTTCTGAGAAAATTCTCAGTTCCCTGCCTCTTCTATAATATCTTTGTTTTATATCCGTTTCACCGGATGTCCGCCCTGATACTTTTTCTGGTATCTGGTATTAGCAGATCTTGCAAATCCATCCTTCCGGAGCTTCAATATGTCCCATCTGGATTCCTGTTAATGTCTCATACAGTTTCTTTGTAACAGGTCCCATCTCTTCCATTCCGCTTGGGAAGCAGATCTCTTTGCCGTGGTCAACGATCTTTCCTACAGGAGAGATAACTGCTGCTGTACCGCAAAGTCCACACTCTGCAAAATCACCAAGTTCATCTAAGTAAACTTCTCTTTCTTCTACTTCCAGTCCAAGATAATGCTCTGCAACATACATCAGAGAACGTCTTGTAATAGATGGAAGAATGGTAGATGATTTTGGTGTTACAACTTTGTTATCTTTTGTTACAAAGATGAAGTTAGCTCCACCAGTCTCTTCTACTTTCGTTCTTGTTGCTGCATCCAGATACATGTTCTCATCGTATCCTTCTTCATGTGCTGTTACGATTGCATGAAGGCTCATTGCATAGTTCAGTCCGGCTTTTACATGACCTGTTCCATGCGGTGCTGCACGGTCAAAATCAGAAACTTTAATAGTAATTGGTTTTGCTCCACCTTTGAAGTATGGTCCAACTGGTGTAGCAAATACACGGAACTGATATTCTTCTGCAGGTTTTTTTACACCGATAACGGCACTGGAACCGAACATATATGGTCTTACATATAATGTTGCTCCTGATCCGTATGGCGGTACATAAGCTGCGTTCGCTTTTACAACCTGTTTGATTGCATCTACAGATCTATCTTCCGGGTATACAGGCATTTCAAGTCTTGCTGCTGAATCTGCCATTCTTGCTGCATTCAGATCCGGGCGGAATGTTACGATATGACCATCTTCTGTGGTATACGCTTTCATTCCTTCAAAACATGTCTGTGCATACTGAAGTACGCCTGCACATTCGCTAATTGTAATCTGATCATCGGAGGTATGTGTACCTTCATCCCATGCTCCATTTTTAAAATTGGAAACATATCTCTTGTCTGTCTTCATATAGCCAAATCCAATGTTTGACCAGTCAATATTTTTCTTCTCCATTTTGACTCCTCCGTCCTTTTAACAACTGTTTGATTTATCATCTTGTCCTATTATAATACTACTGTTTTCAAAATTCAAGAGTGCACTCTGTTTTTTTTATTATACATTTTAATTTTCGATTTATTTCGACCGTGAATCTCTATCTTTCCATCATGCTGATCGATTCGATACCAACACTTCCTCCGCGCACAACTTCGATACTTTCAAACTCTTCTTTCATCAGTTTGATAACTGCATCATTCTTGGTCGCCGTCTGAACAAATTCCATGAGAACACTGTCTTTCCCATAGTCAATCACCTTCGCCTTGAACGTCTCTGCGATCTGGAAGCATTCCACTTTATCATCTTTCGTGCATTTACGTACTTTTACATATAAGATTTCTTTCATACGTACAAAGACATCCGTAAAATCAATTACTTTGATCACTTCAACCAGACGGTTCAGGCTGCTTTTTTGATCTGTTCAAATGTCTCATCATCGCTGACTGTCGCAATCGTCATTCTGGATACAGTCGGATCTTCTGTCGTACCGACTGTCAGACTGTCCAGATTGTAAGATTTTCCGGAAAACAGACCGGAAATCTTTGACAGAACTCCCACCTGGTTCTCTACATATAATGAAATCCAGCGCTTTTTCATACCATTATTATTCATTATTTTATCTCCTTTCGTCTCTTATTCTTAACAATCCATGATCAGGTCTTCCAGTGTTCCACCTGGTTTTACCATCGGATACACCAGATCCTCCGGATCAATGTCGAACTCAAGGATATATGGGGTCTTTGTACTCTTCATTGCCTCTCTGAATGCAGGTTCGATATCTTCTTTCTTTGTAATATGAATTCCTTTTGCGCCATAGCTGTCAGCCAGCTTCATGAAATCCGGTGTATACGTCGGACACTCTACCTCTCCGCATTTTCCCCTGCAGGCTGCTCCGGAACGAAGACAGGTCATCGAATAACGCTTTCCATAGAACAATTTCTGCCATTGGCGTACCATACCCAGATTATTATTATTGAAGATACAACTGATGATCGGGAGTTCTTCAAGCACCGCTGTAGCGAGCTCCTGACTGTTCATCTGAAATCCTCCGTCTCCCGAAATTGAAATAACAGGCACATCCGGATTACCAATCTTCGCACCGATAGCTCCCGGCATACCATATCCCATAGTTCCAAGACCGCCGGACATCAGAAGTTTTTTTCTTTTCCGTGATCTCGATAAACTGTGCCGTAAACATCTGATGCTGTCCAACATCTGTTACAATAATTGCCTCATCAAAGATACGGTTGATCGTTTCTATCACATCCTGTGGTGTCATGATTGGTTTCTTCTTCATCATCAGTGGATGTTCCTCTTTCCACTCTTTGATCGTCGCAAGCCACTTCTTCGTCTCACACTCAGATACATATTCCAGCATTTTTTTTGATACTGCCTCTTTTGCATCTGCCACGATAGGTACATCTACCTGTACGTTTTTTGAAATTGCAGCTGTATCAATATCAATATGTACAATCTGTGCATTTGGTGCAAATGAATGAAGCTTTCCGGTAATTCTATCATTGAATCTGGTTCCTATCGAGAATAACAGATCACACTCATTTACCGCCATATTACACGCATATGCGCCATGCATTCCGATATTACCAATATATAAAGGATGTGTCGTCGGAATCGCTCCACGTCCCATAACAGTTGTGACTACCGGAACGTTCGTCATGTCAACCAGTTTTGTAAATTCTTCATTGGCATGTGCGATATTAACGCCTCCTCCGGCAAGGAATAATGGTTTCTTTGCTTTTTGAAAGCATCTTGATCGCACGTTTTAACTGTCCTACATGAACATGTGTATTCGGTTTATATCCCCGGATATTTACCTCCTTCGGATATTCGGCATTTCCAAGTTCACCCATCACATCTTTTGGAAGATCGATCAGTACCGGGCCCGGCCTTCCTGTTCTTGCAATATAAAAAGCTTCTTTAATAATACGTCCCAGATCTTCTCTGTTTCTTACTGTTACACCATACTTTGTGATACTTCTGGTAATTCCTACGATATCAACTTCCTGAAATGCATCATTACCGATCAGGTGTCTGGATACCTGACCTGTAAAGCATACAAGCGGTACACTGTCGTAATATGCTGTTGCAAGTCCTGTTACAAGATTCGTTGCTCCAGGTCCGCTCGTAACAAGACATACACCTACTTTTCCCGTTGATCTTGCATAAGCATCTGCTTCATGCACCAATGCCACTTCCTGCCTTGGAAGGATCACCTTTGTATAATCCTGTTTATAAAGTTCGTCACTGATGTCAATTGTACATGCTCCCGGATAACCGAATATTGTATCCACCTGCTCTTCACTCAGTGCTTTTACCAGTAATTTATTGCCACTGATCTTCTTCATATACTACCTCCTTGAAATCTGATCATTTTCATACCGGATATAATAAAAAAACACCCCAAGCTGTCAGCTCAGGGCGAATATTACATCCGTGTTACCACCTAAATTCAGAAATTACTTTCTGCTCTCTGTTCAGTACAGGAACGTTTTCCTTATCCTGGTTTCACTTTCCGATACTGCCTCCCTGATAACGCTGGGACTGCGTTGAAGTCTACTCAGATATTCTTACACTTTATCTATATCCTTTCGGTTCACAGCTCAAAGGCTACTTCCATAAATCCTTCACGAAGACTTGCACCTTCCGTCTTCTCTCTTTGCTTCGGGAATCTATGTACTCCTCCTTGTCATAGCATTCACTGAATATTTATAAAATATTATATGTGATATTCTACAATATTGTCAACTCTTTTCATTTCGTTAATTTCTTGTCATGCTTTTTTTACCATAATCTGTCAAATTTTTCATCCTTTCCACAAATTTAAGTGTATTTTTCAAAAAAATTTGTGATTTTTCCCATTTTTTTCAAAAATCATATGGCAAATATTTGCAAAAAATTATACAATATATTCATAAGCAATAAGGAGGATATATTATGAAACAAAATAATATGTTAGCGATGATATTGGCCGGCGGTAGAGGCTCACGTCTTCACGAACTGACAAATAAAGTTGCAAAACCAGCTGTTTCTTATGGTGGAAAATACAGAATCATTGATTTTCCACTCAGTAACTGTGCCAACAGCGGCATCAATGTTGTAGGAGTATTAACCCAGTATGAATCCATTCTGTTAAACAGTTATGTTCTTTGCAGGCAGACGCTGGGGATTAGACGCAAAAGAAAGTGGTGTTTTTGTTCTTCCACCACGTGAGAAAGCAGATGCCAATCTGGATGTATACAGAGGTACTGCTGACGCAATCTCACAGAATATCGACTTTATCGATACATACTCACCGGAATATCTTCTGGTACTTTCCGGAGATCATATCTACAAGATGAATTATGATAAGATGTTGCAGGAACATAAAGATAACGGAGCAGATGCAACCATCGCAGTTATCGGAGTTCCGATGAAAGAAGCAAGCCGTTTTGGTATCATGAATACAGATGATGAGAACCGTATCATAGAATTTGAAGAAAAACCAGAACATCCAAAGAGTAATCTTGCATCTATGGGAATCTATATCTTCAACTGGAAACTGTTACGCAAAAAACTGATTGCCGATATGAAAGATCCTGATTCCAACCATGATTTTGGAAAAGATATCATACCAACTCTTCTGAATGACGGAAAGAAATTATATGCATACAAATTCAAAGGATACTGGAAAGATGTAGGAACGATTGATTCTCTCTGGGAAGCCAACATGGATCTGCTCAGTAAGAACAACGAGCTGGATCTGAACGATCCTACCTGGAAAATTTACACAGAGGATGCTACTGCTCTTCCTCAGTATATCGGACCGGATGCTGAAATTAACCATGCATTCGTCAATCAGGGCTGCGTAATCGAAGGTGAAATTACAAATTCCGTACTTTTCACAGGTGCAAAAGTAGGAAAAGGTGCTAAGATTATCGACAGTGTACTGATGCCTGGTGTAGTAGTAGATGAAAATGCTGTCGTTACACGTGCACTGGTTGCTGATAATGTTAAAATTGGTGCAGGCGCTGTTGTCGGCGACGCAAAGAGCGAACATATCGAGCTCATTTCCAAACGTGTAAAGGGGTAGAATAATATGGCTAAAGCATTTGGAATCGTAAACTTTGCCGGAAATCACATCAGAGTGGAAGGCATGCAGGAATATCGTCCGGTAGGTGCATTCTCTTTTCTTGGACGTTATCGTGTTATTGACTTCCCTATCTCAAATATGAGTAACAGTGGTATCGACCACATTCAGGTCTATATCCGCAGAAATCCACAGTCTTTGACTGCGCATCTTGGAACAGGACGCCACTACAATATCAACTCAAAGAGCGGTAATCTTCAGATTCTCTATTCCGGTCTCGGAATGAACATGAGTCTGTATAACAATGACATTGCTTCTTATATTGAAAACCTGGAATATATCGAACAAGAACTGGCCGAATATGTTGTTATTGCACCAAGTTACATGGTCTACACACAGGATTACAAGAAACTGTTAAACGATCATATCGAATCCGGTGCTGATATTACATTACTGTATCATTCTGTAGATACTGCAAAAGAATATTTCCTGAACTGTTACGCATTGAACCTGAACAAGCAGAAAGGAGTTCTTTCTCTGGAACAGAATCACGGAAATGCAAAGAATAAAAATATCTTCATGGATACTTATGTTATGAAGAAAGATCTGTTCATCGAACTGATCCACAAAGCAAAAAAGACTTCTTCTGTATACACTTTATTAGATATCGTGAATGCATCCTGTGATGAACTCGATATCCGCGGTGTTTCTCACAAAGGTTATTTCGCTGCAATCTCTGATTTCAAGAGTTATTATGATTCAAACCTTTCTCTGACAGATATTAAAACTGCTCAGAATCTGTTTGATCCAAACTGGCCAATCTACACAAGAACAAATGATTCCTGCCCGACACAGTATTTTGAAACAGGAAATGTTAAAAATTCTGTTGTATCAAACGGATGTCTGATTGAAGGCTCTCTGGAACATTCTGTTGTAGGACGTGGATGTATCATCAAAAAAGGGGCTGTTATTAAGAACTGCGTAGTTCTTTCTGACGCATACATCGGTGAGAATGTACATATTGAAAATCAGGTTGTTGACAAACACGCCAAGATCACACATGTAAAAGAGCTTACATCTTCCGAGGATCGTCCTGGATATGTAAGAAGAAATGATACACTGTAGAACGTACAGCATAAAAAATGCGGGAAGATGAAATCAATCATCTTCCCACTTTTTATAATACCATAGTATGGAAACAATGTTGGCATCGGCAGGCTCTTTGGCATTTTACCGGATTACTTCCCGTGCGATTTTTGCCAGGAAATCCTGCTGACATCACATTCTTTTGTATCTTTTTCCTCAATTGCTTCCCGTAAAGCTTCTGCAAGTCTGCTTTCAAATTCCGGTAATTCTTCCTCCAGCGGTTCATCCGTTCCTTTCATCCCCGGAGGTAACACGTACCGGATATCTGCGTCCGGGACCATATCAGCAAGCCACTCTGCAATTCCTTCCAATTTCGTCATTACTACCCTGTCACCACAGGCCAGACTCTCAATCACAGTCAACGGAAGGCCCTCATACATAGACGGAAGCACAAAAATATCACAGTCATTGTATAGCTCTGCAAGCCTTGATTGCGTTACACATCCAGCAAACACTACCGGATATCTGCATCCATCTGCCAGTTCTTTAATCTCTTCATATTCAACGAGGTTTCCGGCACCTCCGGCAAGAATAAGTTGTATTTTTTCTTTTTCATAATCCAGAAGATTCAATGCTCTCAGAAGACTTTTTACACCTTTCTTCTGTGTAATCTTCCCCGCAAAAATCATACGGATTTTTTCCGTCTTTTCTGCTTGATTTTATACCTGTCTTTTTAAAGACTTCACTGTTATATCCTGTTCCTATCACAGTCATCTGTTTTTCTGATACCGGATATATTTTTTTATTTTTTCTTTCTGCGCTTCCTGAAGTGCAAATATCCTGTCAAGTTTCGGAATCTCCTGCCTGATAAAATTTCTTTCAAATGAAATACTCTCCATCTGTCTCAGATCCGTATTATGGCAAAATCCATATACTTTTTAGCAGGATAATGTGCTCTTATCAGCGCCGTCAGGTAATACAAATGATGGCATAAGATAATATCCGGATTTTCTTTTTCTATTGCTTCATCCAGAACTTCAAGAAATGCAGCTTTAAATTGTCCAGCCATCTCTTCTGTCATATCCCGATATCTTGTACTGGTATAAGGCATCTCATCCGACATTCCTACTACCGGATACGGAAGCTTTTCTGACGAAAAATATACCGGATATACCGTTACCCCTTCCGTCATATCCACCCGATCCTCTCTTGTGACGCCCGCCACCACGGCCTGCGAAACACCCATCTTGGCCAGAGATCTCACCACCTCGGTCAGATAGACGCCGCTTCCCGTACTGCATGGCTTCTGCGCCGTGACACTAAGCACTCTCATTTTCGATCTGTTATCTCCTCTCGTAGATTGTAAACACATATTCCAGATCAAAATAAGTCTGTTCGTCACTGATCTTCGTCATCTCCCACTCCGGATCCTCATCCAGATTCGGGAAATATGTATCTGCATCATATGCATGGTCTATTTTTGTAATATATGCTTTTGTACAATACGGAAGCAACTGGCGGTAAATACTCTCTCCACCGATCACAAATATATCTTCCGAATCATATTTTTTCAGTTCATCCAACATCTCTTCTATGGTATGTACAATGACTGTATCTTTTACTTTATAGTTCTTGTCTGTTGTAAGTACTACATTCACACGATTCTTAAGCGGCTGTCCGCCCGGAAAGCTTTCCAGTGTCTTTCTTCCCATCGCTACAACTTTCCCTTTCGTTGTCTCTCTGAAAAACTTCATATCCTGCGGAATACTCACCAGTAACTTATTTTCTTTTTCCTATTGCCCAGTTTGAATCTACTGCAACGATCAAATTCATAATCTACATCTCCTCTTTACGTATGATATATTCTTATCTCTGACTGCCACCGGCTAATAATATTTCTTCTACACTGCCACCGGAATATTCTTAATCTGATCATGTGTCTGATAATCGATCAATTTTACATCATCTCTTGTAAACTGATAAAAGTCTTTGACCTCCGGATTCAGCCAGAACTTCGGTGCCGGAAGCGGCTTGCGGCTGATCAGTTCCTCTATCATCGGCACATGTCTGTCGTAAATATGTGCATCTGCGATCACATGTACGAACTCTCCGACTTCCATATCACATACCTGCGCCAGCATATGGATCAATACGGCATACTGACATACATTCCAGTTATTTGCCGCAAGAACATCATTCGATCTCTGATTCAGGATTGCATTCAATGTCAGTTTATCATGTCCCGGTTTCTTGGTTACATTAAATGTCATACTGTATGCACACGGATAGAGATTCATCTCATGCAGATCTTCATGCACATAAATATTCGTCATGATTCTTCTGCTGTATGGATTATTCTTAAGGTCATAGATTACACGGTCCACCTGATCAAACATGCCTTCTTTATACTGGTGCTTTACGCCCATCTGATATCCATAAGCCTTTCCGATCGAACCGTTTTCATCCGCCCAACTGTCCCAGATATGACTGTGAAGATCATTGATATTATTCGATTTCTCTTTGCCAGATCCACAAAAGCTCATCCGTACAGCTTTTGATTGCTGTTCTTCGAAGTGTCAGTGCCGGAAATTCTTTCGACAGATCATACCTGTTCACAACTCCGAATTTCTTGATCGTATATGACGGTGTTCCATCTTCCCATACCGGTCTTACTTTTTTCGCCTCTGGTATCGGTACCGTTATCGATAATGTCACGGCACATATTGATAAATACTTTGTCTGCATAACTCATTTTTTGTTTCTCCTGTCCTTTCCTGTTCTCTTTACGGATCACTGATATTATAAAGAACCCGGTCCAGCATCTTTTCCAATGCCGCGATTTCCTTTTTACTCATCCCGATCGTCAGCCTCCGATCTATCTTCTTCCGGTAATTGTCCATCTTTTTCTGAATATCATATGCTTTTTCCGTCGGGTAAATGTTCTTGCATCTTTTGTCCTGATTACTTGGAACTGCCAGAATGAATCCTTTTTTCATCTAACCTTTTTAAGATTCCCGTTACCGTCGGATTCTTAAGACTTAACGCCTTTTCAATGTCTTTCTGATTCACAAACTCCTTACTGCTGCCAAGAAGATAATCCAGCACTGCGCACTGCGATGATGTGATCCCTATCCCCCGAAGCAGGTTATTGAATTCCTTTTCATAAATATTATTGATCTGTTTGAACATAAATCCAACGGGTAATCGTTCTTTCATCCCTTGTATTCTCCCATTTCCCTGTAATACCGTCATCAGTCGGGTATTCATAAATACCCGGACTATTTCAATTTATTTTACCATATTCCAACAGGCTATGCAATCTTATCCATCGCGCGAATCTCTTTTACAGCGAATCCAATTGCGACAATTCCCGCTGCCGCATCTGCGATCGGTCCCGCATACATCACCCCGTCAATTCCCATAAAAATCGGGAATATAAGTATCAGCGGAAGTAAAAAAGATTACCTGTCTTGTAAGCGACACTACAATACCCAGCTTCGCTTTACCAATTGATGTAAAGAATCCGGATGACATTGGCTGGATTCCATTAACAAATGTCATAAACATAAAAATCCTGAAATATCTTGCCGCAAATTCATAATATTCTTTGCTTCCCGTACCAAAGATACTCACAAAGCTGCGTCGGGAAAAACTGGAAACACAAAGAAGAACACAATTCCAACCGTCATAGCAACGCGGAATGCTTTCCAATAAGTGCGTTTTACTCTGTCATACGATCCCGCTCCATAATTATATCCCCAGATTGGCTGACATCCCTGGGAAATCCCGATCGCAATAGCCATGAACACCATATTTACCTTTGAGATAACGCCCACACACGCCAGTGGAATATCTGTTCCATATACAGAAGCCGCACCATAATAGCGCAGTGTATTATTCATTGTAATCTGTACCACAGCCATGGCAATCTGATTGATACAGGAAGGCGTTCCCAATGACAGGATCATTTTCAGGAGATGGCCTCTCGGACGGAACATCTCTTTTTTCAGCCCCATTTTACGAAATCTTCCAAAATATACAATTACCATAATTCCGGATACGATCTGTCCGATCACGGTCGCCCACGCAGCGCCTTTGATCCCCCAGTGGAATCCAAAGATAAACAGCGGATCTAACACCGTATTAATAATTGCCCCTGTCAGCATACAAGTCATAGAGTACGTAGGACTTCTGTCCGCGCGGATCAGATGATTCCCTCCGGTTGTCAAAATCAGGAACGGAATTCCAAATGCCGTAATTCCTGTATAATCCTGTGCATATGGCAGGATCTTTGCCGTCACACCGAAAAGATGCAGCAGAGGATCCAGGAACACCAGTACCACTGCTGCAATGATCACACAGATCACCAGCATGGAAAGCCCGGTCCCCCGCAATCCTGCTTGCTTTCTCATGATCTCCCGCTCCGGAACACAGATTAAAATTCGACGCACTTCCGATTCCAAGAAGAAGTGCTGTTGCCGTACAGATAATCGACACAGGAAATGCAATATTAGTCGCTGCATTTCCCAGAAGTCCGACTCCCTGTCCGATAAAGATCTGATCTACAATATTATATAATGAGCTCACCAACATACTGATAATTGCCGGAATTGCGAATTTCGCGATCAGTTTTCCCTCGCTTTCTGTTGCCAGAGGATTCACTTTTTTCTGTTCTTTCAACTTTCTTTCACTCCTTATTTTCTCACCAATTATTCATGGATTCTTATTTAATTTTCACCATACGGCGATTATAAAAGACGGAGCTTGTTACGGCCTCCGTCCTCTGAAAATATTCTGCTATTTATTATTTAATATTCACGGATCACGGTTCCAATCTCCCGTGTCGTATCCATATCCACCAGATGAGCCAGTGCATCTTCCAGATGCTTTTCTTTTACTGCTTCTGTAACGATAACAAGCTCTGCTGCATCATTTTCTTTTGTCTTCTGAATCACTCTTGCAATACTTACTTTATGCACTCCGAATACACTTGCAATTGCAGCAAGTACACCTGGTTTATTATCCACCAGCATACGGATATAGAACTTGTTCTTTACTTCTTTAAAGTTCTTTACCGGTGTCTCACGATAACAGGTACAACTGATTCTTCCTGTACAATGGTATTGTATATCACGGATTACATCGATCACATCACCCATGATCGCACTGGCCGTCGGGAGTTCCCCTGCTCCTCTTCCGTAGAACATCGTATCACCGGCAGCATCAGAGCGGACAAATACTGCATTAAACGAATCTCTCACGGATGCAAGCGGATGTTCCTTCGGAATCATCATCGGATGAACAGCAACCTCAATTCCTTCTTCCGTATTATGTGCAACACCGAGTAATTTAATCACATCACCGAATTCTTCTGCGTATTCCACATCTTTCGCAGTAATTTTTGTAATTCCTTCTGTATATACATCATCGAATGTAACTCTGGAATGAAATGCAATCGATGCCATGATCGCTACCTTACGTCCTGCATCCAGTCCTTCAATATCGGCCGTCGGATCTGCCTCTGCATAACCAAGCTCTGTTGCCAGTGCCAGTGCATCGTCAAAATCCATCCCTTCTTCGATCATCTTGGTCAGAATAAAGTTCGTCGTACCATTGACAATACCGATAACTTCCTGAATCTCATTCGCCGCCAGACACTGCTTCAGCGGACGGATAATCGGGATTGCTCCTGCCACAGCTGCCTCAAATAAGAAATCCACTCCACTTTCTTCTGCCGCCTCCAAAAGTTCGTGTCCATGTGTCGCTACCAGATCTTTGTTCGCTGTCACGACATTCTTTCCTGCATGCAGTGCTTCCAGAATCATAGTTCTTGCAGGTTCGATACCACCCATCACTTCGATTACGATTTCTATCTCATCATCATTCATGATATCTTCCCACTTATCGGTTAAAAAGAGACTGGTCTACACCCTCTCTCTTCTTATTTATGTTATGTACCAGTATCTTCTGAATTTCAAGACCTGCACCGGCTTTCAATGCCATTTCATTCTTCTGGCGTTCCACAAGTTTATACACCCCACTGCCGACCGTTCCAAGTCCCAGAAGACCTGCTTTTACTACTCTTTCCTGATTCATCTTCTCACATCCTCGTTTTTGTTCACTCTCTCTTTTCGTTTTCGTATCTACAGATATTCTGCCAGCGACAGATTCTACAGCTTTATTTATACAGACTTTAGTATAGCATAGTGCTACATATAATTTCAATCCGATTCTTCCCATGCTCGGAAATTAGTACAGTTTAATCTCCTTTCTGCACAGTAACAAATCCGCACCCTCATAATTGATCAGCACAAAAAAGACGTTACAAATAGTCAATTCAGAGCGACAGACGGGACTCGAACCCGCGACCTCCACCTTGGCAAGGTGGCGTACTACCAACTGTACTACTATCGCATAGCAACTACTTGCAACGTCTTTTCAGAGCGACAGACGGGACTCGAACCCGCGACCTCCACCTTGGCAAGGTGGCGTACTACCAACTGTACTACTATCGCACATCAAGTATGTTTTATTATTTTGTGTTCATCAGAACGATATTCAGTATAACGTATATATATGGTATTGTCAACTGCTTTTTTTAATTTTTTGAATTTTTCTTTTAATTTGAAAACTCCGACAACTTTTCCTGCATGCTTTGGCAAGTGGCAGCTCCTTACGAACGCATAGTGATAAAAAAGGTGCGGGAGCAACCTTCTCTTTGGTTTTCCCGCATCTTTTACTTTATATAGCTTTTACTTTATTCTTTGTCTTCTGCCTTTTTCTCTTCTTTTGCTATAACCGCAATTCCGAGTTCCTCCAGCTGTTTTGCATCTACATGTCCCGGTGCTTCTGTCATAAGATCAGATGCATCTTTTACTTTAGGGAATGCAATTACATCACGGATGCTGTCCTGTTTTGCCATCAGCATAACCAGACGATCCAGACCATATGCAAGTCCTGCGTGCGGCGGCACTCCATACTTGAATGCTGTCAGAAGGAATCCAAACTGCTCCTGTGCCTGCTCTTCTGTAAATCCAAGCACTTCAAACATCTTGCTCTGGATATTCTGATCAAAGATTCTGACACTTCCTCCACCAATCTCGTTACCATTCAATACGATATCGTATGCTTTTGCACGGACTCTTCCCGGATCACTGTCAATATACTGAAGATCTTCTTCCATTGGCATTGTAAATGGATGGTGCATAGCTGTATAACGGTTCTGCTCTTCGCTCCACTCAAGAAGTGGGAATTCTGTTACCCACAAGAATTTGTATTCATTCTTGTCAAGAAGTTCCATCTGACGTGCGAGTTCCAGACGAAGTGCTCCCAGCGTATCCCATACAACTTTATTCTTATCTGCAGCAAATAATAACAAGTCTCCGTTCTCTCCGCCCATCGCTTCGATCAGAGCTTTCATTTCATCATCTGTCATGAATTTGGCAAATGAGGATTTCACTGTTCCGTCTTCATGAATTGCAATATACGCAAGTCCCTTTGCACCATAATCTTTTGCAAAATCAACCAGTTTATCAATCTTCTTACGAGCCATTCCGCCCTGTCCTTTGGCGTTGATACCACGAACTGTTCCACCATTTTCGATCGCATTTTTGAACACTACAAATTCACAGTCTTTTACAACATCTGTTACGTTTGTCAGTTCCATACCAAAACGGATATCCGGCTTATCTGAACCAAAGCGGTCCATTGCTTCCTGCCATGTCATTCTCTGGATTGGAAGAGATACTTCCACGCCCAGTACTTCTTTGAATAATTTGGCAAGCAGTCTTTCATTTACTTCGATTACATCATCGACATCCACGAAAGATAACTCCATATCGATCTGTGTGAATTCCGGTTGACGGTCTGCACGTAAATCTTCGTCACGGAAGCATTTTGCGATCTGGAAATATCTGTCATATCCTGAACACATCAATAACTGTTTGAATAACTGTGGTGACTGTGGCAGCGCATAGAACTGTCCCTGCTGGATACGGCTAGGTACGAGGTAATCTCTTGCTCCTTCCGGTGTACTTTTGATCAGAACCGGTGTCTCAATCTCAAGAAATCCTTCTTCCGCAAGGAACTGACGTGTCAGAGTTGCAACCTTGCTTCTCATCATCAGATTGCGCTGCAGATCCGGTCTTCTAAGATCCAGGTATCTGTATTTCAGACGTACTTCTTCTTCTTTTTGTTTTAGAATTCTCTTCGATGTGGAACGGCGGTGTCTCTGATTCAGAAAGAATACGAAGTTCTTCCGGAATCACCTCTATCTCTCCTGTTGCAAGATGATCATTCACTGCACCGGAACGTTTTGCTACTGTTCCTACGATTGCTACTACATATTCTGCACGAAGCTTAGCTGCCTTTTCGATCAGTGCCGCTTCGCATTTTCCTTCTTCGAATACCACCTGGATAATACCTGAACGGTCTCTGACATCTACGAATACCAGACCGCCCTTATTACGGTTCTTCTGTACCCATCCCATAATGGTAACTTTCTCTCCTACATTGGCTGCAGATAATTCTGCACATCTGTGGGTTCTTTTTAACCCTTTCATTGATTCTGCCATGTTTCTTTATCTCCTTTTCCGACGTCCTTACGCCGTAATTTATTGTTTCCTATATATCTTATAAATTTTCCACGGAATCTGCATAACAGTCCACGATTTCTGTATAACCGTCTTCAGTAAGCTGTTCTTTCTGGAACTTTTTATTCTTCTTCATGTTGACGATCAGGACCTGTTTTCCTGCCTGACGGTCTGCCTTTGCAAGTGACATAACCTTTAAAAGCCCTTCTTTTGTCATCTTCTTCTCTAACAGATATGCTTTCTTCTCTTTTACAGTCGGAACTTCATATCCATTTTCCAGAAGCAGCATGACGATTCGTTCGAATCCGATTGAGAATCCACATGCAGGTGTATCCTGCCCGGTGAATTTACCGATCATCTTATCATAACGGCCGCCTCCGGCTACAGATCCGCCGAAATCATCCATCGTCACTTCAAAGATCGTTCCTGTATAGTAAGACTGTCCTCTTACAAGTGTCGGATCGAATTTGATATTGAATTCGCATTCTTTTGCGGTCTCAACACTGGAAATGATCATTTCCATACTGTCTGCTGTCTCTTCACTTAAGCAGTCGCCCAGTTTTTCTTTCAAGAAACGGATACCTGTTACATCTGGTGCTACATCCTTAAATAACTGAAGATAAGTCTCTACATTTTCCTTTACATATCCCATCTCTTCTAATTCTTTTGCAACACCTTCTGCACCGATCTTGTCCATCTTATCCAGAATGATGAAGACTTCATCATAATCATCCTCACGGAAACCACTGTAAGCAGCCATTGCTTTCAGGATATTACGGTCATTGATACATACCGTAAAGTTCTGGAAGCTTAATTTGCCAAGCATAGCTGTCGTTGCAAGGATCAGTTCGATCTCTGCGAGATTTCCTGGCTCTCCTAAGATATCAATATCACACTGCATGAACTGTCTGAAACGTCCTTTCTGCGGACGGTCTGCTCTCCATACATTACCAATCTGCAATGCCTTAAAAGGTGCCGGCAATTCATTCGAATGGTTTGCATAATATCTGGCAAGCGGTACGGTAAGATCATAACGCAATCCTCCGTCTACCAGATCGTTTTCTTCTTTTTTGCTGTATCGATCTTCAGTTTTTTCTCCTCTTTTTAAGATCTTGAAGATCAGTTTCTCGTTGTCTCCGCCCTGTTTGCTGCACAGGTTCTCGATATGTTCCACACATGGTGTCTCGATGGAACAGAATCCGTATGTCTTATACGTCTCTTTGATCAGTCCGATCAGGTAATCACGGATCTCCATCTCACGTGGGAGCATGTCTTTCATACCGGTAACCGGTTTCTTCTTTAATGCCATAACCATTCTCCTTTGCGTTCTATCATTTCGTCGATCCTGTCGATGTAGGCATCTACCGCCTTGACATTCTCCTGACGGATCAGACGCGTCATTTTTTCTTTTTTTACTGCCCGGCATAGGAATCGGATCCTTCAATACAATCTTTGTCGATGCTCCGGCTCCTGCGGCAATAATAGATTGTTTTTCTTCCATAATAAGTATATTGTATATTCCGGCTTTGTCAACCTTTGCATACCCAACATTTTCAAAATTCCCCGCAATATTCTTCTGTCTGTACAGATAATACGGGAAAAAGATCCATCTCTTTTGCTGCCTTTGCAGCCCTCTCGATCATGCCGGAAAGGATCTCATGCGTCTCTTTCGCATCCCGGTTCAAATCCTCCATCTCCATTCTGGCTGCTCTTTTTGATCGCCAGTGAATGCACTGTCAGACTGTCCGGATGCATCTGTGCGATCTGTGCCAATGTATCTTCCATGTCAGAAATATCTTCTCCCGGAAGTCCTGCGATGATATCCATATTGATATTATCGAATCCAGTCTTTCTGGCCAGTGCATAGGCTTCTTTTTATCTCTTCTACGGTATGTTTTCTTCCAATCACATCCAGCGTCTTCTGCTGCATACTCTGTGGATTAATGGAAATTCTTGTAATGTCATGATTCTTTATGACTTTCAACTTTCTTCTGTAATGCTGTCCGGTCTTCCGGCTTCCACTGTATATTCCAGCAGGTATTCTCTCGAAAACTTCTCATCGATCCAGCTCATCAGCCGTTCCAGCTGCTCTGCCATCAGCGTTGTCGGCGTACCTCCGCCGATGTAGATCGTATTTAATTTTTTGTTTTTCGAGCGTTCTGCGATAAATTCCAGCTCTTTGCAAAGTGCATCCACATATGCATCCACTTTTTCTTTCCAGCGATCCAGTGGTCCGGAACTGAAAGAACAGTAAGAACAGACCGATGGACAGAACGGGATTCCAACATACAGGCTATATCCGTTCTCGTAATCCAGTTCTTTTAAAATTTTCTGTTCTCTTTCGGCAATCTCCCATGCAAGAGCTGCTTTTTCTCCTCTCACTCTCGCACTTTTCCATGCCCAGTTAATATAATCTTCTTTTTTTCCATCCGGCTTCCAGTTTCTGCATAGCAAGCTTGGTCGGGCGCACTCCCGTAAGCACTCCCCACGCAAGCGGCTCTCCTGTAATCCTTTCCAGCTGATCATACAGGCTCAGATCAATCTGCCGTTTTCTTTCTTTTTTCTGGCTCTCCTTCTCTGAATCTTCCTGTATCTTCCCCTGTGCTTTCATCCCGACCTCTGTGTCAGTAATTTCCACGGTGTTCTCAAATCCCACGGAAATTTCACGATCATCCGGCAAATGTACCATTACATAATTAGAGGCTTTTTCATCCGTCTTACAGGATACTTCCTGTGACGGATAAAAAGCCTTTAATATATGATACGCATTAAGTATAAGACTCGCTTTTACATATAATCTGAATCATTCTATTTCTCCATTCCGTTTTCTTTCACTGTCTTTTCTTATCGTTCATTATACAAATGGATTATGACGCTTTTCATAACCAATCGTCGTCTCTTCCATATGCCCCGGATATACATGCGTCTCTTCCGGTAATATCAAAAGCTTTTCTTTTACAGAACGGACCAGTGCTGATGCACTTCCACCTGGGAAGTCCGAACGTCCGACGGATGTACGGAACAATGTATCACCGCTAAAAAGAACATCTTCCTGTTCCATATAATAGCAGCATCCGCCCGGTGTATGTCCCGGTGTATGGATCACACGGAACTGAAAGCCTGCAATTTGAACTGCTGTCCGTCTCTGACCGGAACCGCATCCGCGAACTGATATCCTCCGCGCATATAACCAGAAGACAGATTGCTTTCACCGTCCATCATCATCGGTAGATCTGCTTCTTCCACATATACTGGAACTTTTATATCTTCCATCACATCGGAAAGTCCCATAATATGGTCAAAATGTGCATGTGTCAGAAGTACAGCCTTCAGCTTCAGTCCCTGCTCTTTCACGGCATTCTTTAATTTTGCCGGATATGCTCCCGGGTCAACCATGACCGTATCCTTTGTCTCTTCATTGATCACCAGATAACAATTGGTACCGATCATTCCCACTACGTATTTTTCTATCTTCATACTTTTAGCCTGTTGCCCTTTCTATATCTATGATTCCGGAAAGCTGCTGCAGCTTCTTCACAATGCGCTCCAATTCTTCACGGCCGTGAACGATGAATCCCATCTCGATCGTTGCCGTTCCTTCTTACTGGTACGGACATTCATAGATTTGACATCTACGTTTCCCTCAGTGAAGATTCGGGATATCTCCATCAGAAGTCCCTGCTGGTCATTCGCATACATCTTGATCTCTGCAAGATACTGACCGCCGGATTTTTCCGTCACTTCGGTCTCCCACTCTGCAGGAATCAGTCTTGCACGTTCCGATTCGGACAGGTGGATCATATTGATACAGTCCGTTCGGTGAATGGAAAGTCCTCTTCCACGTGTAACAAATCCGACGATCTCATCTCCCGGTACCGGGTTACAGCATCTGGAGAAACGGACTGCCATATCATCAATTCCCTTGACAACAATGCCACTCTTTGACTTGGCAATGTGTACTTTATTCTTCGCTGCTTCTGCCACTCTCTCCAGAACAACTTCATCGGTAATTGCCTGTCTGTGATCTTTTTCCATATTCTTCAGCAAGACGATTCACGACCTGGCCTTCTTTTTAAGCCGCCATGTCCGATTGCCGCCAATACAGAATCCCAGTCTTTGAATCCGTATTTTTTCTGAACAATCTCCTGATATTTCGGCTGGATGATATTTGCAACATTGATACTTTTCGCTCTGCAGTACGTCGCAATCATATCCTTACCGCGGATGATATTGCTTTCCTTGAACTCTTTCTTGAACCACTGGTTGATCTTATTCTTTGCCTGTGTACTCTTTACAATATTCAGCCAGTCACGGCTGGGTCCCTTGGAATTCTGGGAGGTCAGTATCTCTATTCTGTCGCCATTCTGAATCTTATAATCAATGTTAACAAGTTTTCCGTTGACTCTGGCTCCTACCATCTTGTTACCGACCGCACTGTGGATCGCATAAGCAAAATCGATCGGAGTTGAACCATTCGGCAGGTTCTTTACATCTCCCTGCGGAGTAAAGCAATAGACATCCTCTGCAAACAGATCCAGATCTCCTTTGATCAGGTTCAGGAATTCTCTGTTATCCGACATGTCTCTCTGCCACTCCAGGATCTGACGCAGCCAGCTTAACTTCTCTTCCTCCTGTGCCTCCACACTCTTCTTACCGTCATTGGATTCTTTATACTTCCAGTGTGCAGCGATACCATATTCAGCTGTCTTATGCATCTCTTCTGTACGGATCTGGATCTCGAACGGCTGTCCGACCGAACTCATCAGTGTCGTATGCAGTGACTGGTACATATTCGGCTTCGGCATAGCAATATAGTCTTTGAATCGCCCCGGAATCGGCGTATACATCTCATGGATCACACCCAGCGCCGCATAACAGTCTTTTTACAGATTCTACTATGATACGCACAGCAAACAGATCATAGATCTGGTCAACCGTCTTATCCTGATTCACCATCTTCTTATAGATACTGAAGAAATGTTTGACACGTCCGTTGACCTCTGCTTTGATATTCGCATTCTTCATATGTGTCGATACTTCTTCTACGATCTGCTCTACGAATTCTTCCCTCTCTGTCTTTCTTGCATTGATCTGGTTCACCAGGTCATAGAACACCTCCGGCTGGGGAATACTTAAGTGCCAGGTCATCCAGTTCCGTCTTGATCTTAGATATACCAAGACGCTGTGCGATCGGCGCATAGATGTCCATCGTCTCTTTCGCTTTTTCTTTCTGCTTTGCCGGCGTCATGAACTGCAAGGTACGCATATTATGCAGACGGTCTGCCAGTTTGATAATGATCACACGGATATCCTTCGCCATGGCAAGGAACATCTTACGCAGGTTTTCTGCCTGTACCTCCAGTTTATCCGATGAATAAGAGAGTCTTCCCAGTTTGGTAACTCCATCTACCAGAAGTGCTACCTCATCTCCAAATTCCCTCCGGATATCTTCTTCCGTAAACTTTGTATCTTCTACCACATCATGCAGCATACCTGCCGCAATCGTCTCTTTATCCATCTCCAGATCAGCCAGAATGATCGCTACCCACAAAGGATGGATGATATATGGTTCTCCGGATTTCCTGCGCTGATCTCCATGCGCCTTTACCGCCAGCTTATAAGCCTTTTCAATCATAGAAACATCTGTGGACGGATGATACTTTCGGATACGGGCAATTAACATGTCATATAACCGGTTCGGGTCCTCATAATCTTCCTGAGATTTTACCGCATGCCCGTCTACAACTGCAAGCCCTTTCGTGTGATCTTCTGTCAGTGCTTCCGGTGCGATCCGGTTGTCCAGTGATTCATAGGTTGTCTTATCAGACATATTAACGCCTCCTTCCCTTGATTTCTCTCTTTTTTATTTTCCAGGATATGTGATCACAGCGTCCACATCATATCCTTCTAATCTTTTCTCTTCCTTTTAACCCGGCAAGTTCCATCAGAAATACTGCTTTTACCACTTCTCCGCCGAGGCTTTCGATCATCTTCACCATAGCCTCGTTGGTTCCGCCTGTAGCAATCAGGTCATCAATAATAACCACTTTCTGCCCCGGCTTGATTGCATCTTTGTGCATCTCGATCGTGGCTGTGCCATACTCCAGTTCATATTCAACAGAAACCGTCTCGCATGGGAGTTTTCCTTTTTTTCTGATTGGGATAAATGGCTTGTGCAGATTATATGCGATCGGTACACCAAAGATAAATCCTCTTGATTCCGGTCCTACAACCACATCAAAATCCACGTCTTTTAATTTTTTCCTGCATCAGGTCTATCGCCAGATGTAATCCATCTGCATCCTGAAGGATGCTTGTTACGTCTCTGAATATAATTCCCGGTTCCGGAAAATCCGGAATACTTCTTACATACTCTTCTATCGGTTTCATGATACTCTCTCCATTTCTGTCTAAAATACAACTTTAAGTATACCATTACTCGTTCTGATTTTCAATCTATGGTTTTCACCCTGCAACGAGAGAAACCAGCTTAACGGTAATGTGTGATCACAATCTGCGCTGTTCTCTTTCCCATATATTCATTGATATCAGGATAATAAGTCACCGCAATTTTTATATGACCGCCTCTGCCTTGTAAAAGAGCATCCACCTCCATGCGCCCGTAGGTCTCTTCCATATTCTTTAAGAATCCTTCCATATTCTGGAACAGCATGGCTTCTATGACACTTCCGTTTGCATCCTGTGCCTTTATCTTCAGTACATTTCTGTTCTTTCCAAGTATTCTCGCTCCCAGAAGCGTCACTCCGCGTCGTGCGGCAAATATCGGCTTTGTATTCCCTTTTCCGAATGGTTCCAGAAGTTCCAGCTCTTTCACCAGTTCTTCCGTCACACAAAGGAACGGCATCTCCATATCAATCGTGACTTTTTCTTTCATTTCTTCTTCCGTCAGGGTGCAGTTCTCATTCAGTCTTCTCCGGAATTCTGCGATAGTCTCTTTTTTCCAGAGAAAGTCCTGCTGCCAGCCGGGGTCCTCGAAACTTCGTCAGGATATCTTTGCATTTATTCAGTTCCTCATACATATGATATCCGTCGATCGACCGTCCGGATCCTTTCGCACCATCCTCTGCATCCGTCAGTACGAATACCGGTTTGTAATAGCATTCCCTTATTCTTCCCGCAACAATCCCCGCAAGACTTTCATGACAATCCGGCAGATAGATGACCAGTACCCTGTCGTCGGATAAATCTGTCGTCTCCACCTGTTCTTTCGCAAGCTTTACTGCTTCTTCGGTCATATCCTTTCTGCTGTCATTTAATGCTTTTAAATCACCCGCAAGAATATCCGCTTCTTTCTGTGTACGCACCCGCAGAAGTTTCAGTGCCCGCTTTGCTGTATCCAGCCTCCCGCTTGCGTTGATACAGGGGCCCAGAACAAACCCTATATGATAAGAATTCAGACTTTCTTTATCAATTCCTGTACATTCTATCAGTGCTTTCAGTCCCGGATTCTTCGTTCGCTTAAGCATCTGCAGTCCTTCTTTGACAAAGATCCGGTTCTCATCCTCCAGATCCATCACGTCACCGACCGTTGCGATTGCAACATTTTCAATCAGATCATCCAGATCAGTGGAATCTTTCCCCATGCTTTCCCACAACGCCTCCATCAGTTTATATGCAACCGCCGCGCCACAGAGTCCCTTGAACGGATATACACAGTCCTTCTGCTTCGGATCGATCACTGCATCCGCTGGTGGAAGTCTGTATATCTTTTCTCCGTCTATTTCATCGAACGGGATCTCATGATGATCCGTTACGATGATCGTCATGCCCAGTTCTTTGCCATATGCAATCTCATTTGCTGCTGCGATTCCATTATCACAGGTAATGATCGTATCGATTCCGGCATCGTAAGCCCGGTCGATCAGATGCCGATTCAGACCATATCCGTCACCTATGCGGTCCGGAATATCACTGTCCACATATGCCCCGAGACGTTCCAGCCCCTCCAGCAAAATATACGTCGCATTCACACCATCAATATCATAATCTCCGATCACCCGGATTTTCTTCTCCTCTGCAATCTTTTCTTTCAAAATGTCAATCGCCTTATCCGCATCTTTCATCAGCATCCCATCATACAGATCACTGATCGTTCCATTCAGATAACGTTCGATTGCCTCTTCTCCGATCACATCCCTGTTGCGGATCAGGCATGCCAGTCTCGGACTAATCTGATATTTCTTTCCTATCGCTTCAAAATCTGCACCTTTGCGCAGCAGAACCCATCGTTCCATTTATCTTTATCCCCTTTGTATCTGTCCGTCAGAATATTATGTTTCTATTTTAAAAAAAAGCAGTTATGCCCTGTCAATAGGCATAACTGCTTCCCGGATCATTTTATGATCTATTTTTTCTTTGGCTGTGCTTTTTGCCGACTTTCGTCTTCATTACATACCACAGTGCTCCTGTAACACATACAGAAGAATATCCACCGCAGACGATACCTACCATCAGAGGTGCTGCAAACTCACGAATAGAACTTACACCCATAATAAACAGTACCGCAACCATGATAAATGTTGTCAGTGAAGTATAAATACTTCTTGTCAGTGTCTGTGTAATACACTTATTTACAAGTTCTGACAGATCTGTATTTCTCTTCATAAGCGGAAGTTCCTCACGGATACGGTCAAAGATGACGATCGTCGCGTTGATCGAATAACCTACAATCGTCAGCATACAAGCAATAAATGTACCTCCGACTGAGATTCTGGATACTGCATAGAATGCCAGTACAACCAGTACATCATGTAATAATGCCAGCACCGCACTTGTAGCAAAACGTACATCTTTGAAACGGAACCAGATATAAAGCAACATGAAAATTGTTGCTACGATCACTGCGATCACTGCATCCTGACGCATCTCATTACTGATCGTTGAACTGATATTTTCCGCTGTGATATCAGATTCTTTTACACCAAAATTATCTTCCAGTGCCTTATTTACCTTCTCACGTTCAGACAAACTTAAAGTTACTGTCTTGATGACTACCTGTTTTGTTCCGGATACTTTCTGTGTCTGGATATTATGATCTCCTGTCACTTTTTCTACAACAGGAACGATCTCTTTATCAATCTCATCGATTGAATAATCTTTGTCAAACTTCACATTCATAGATGTTCCGCCCTTGAAATCCAGACTGTAAGCCAATGCCCCGTTACCCTGGGCAGAATGTACTCCCATAACCACGAATCCTGCAAGGATCATTGCAATAGAAATACTGAAGAACACTTTCTTCTTGCCAAGGAAGTTGATTGGCTTTCTTTCTTTCATCTTATGGTAATACAGACTCTCTTTTCGAATTCCGATTCCATAGAACGCAAACACGATCATACGTGTAATCACCAGTGCTGTAAACATTGATACCACAATACCGATTGCCAGAGTCTGCGCAAATCCTTTGACTGTTCCGGAACCTTTAAACCACAGAACCGCAGCCGCGATCAGTGTTGTCACATTACCGTCAACAATTGCTGACATAGCTTTCTGGAATCCTGATTTTAAGGATACTTTTTACACTTCTTCCTCTTGCCATCTCTTCACGTACACGGGCAAAGATGATAACATTCGCATCTACTGCCATACCAATACTTAAAATGATACCGGCAATACCCGGAAGGGTCAGCGTTACATCAAACGCATTCAATATTACAAGTACGATCTCTGTATAGATGACCAGCGCAAGGCTTGATGCCAGTCCCGGAAGTCTGTATACAAAGATCATGAACAGGAATACAAGGATCAGACCAATAATACCGGCTTTTAAACTTGTATTCAATGCCTGTTCTCCAAGCTGTGCTCCTACTACATTGGAACGCAGCTCTTCAAGCTGAAGTTTCAGTCCACCGATACGGATCGTAGATGCCAGATTATCTGCTTCTTCATAAGTGAAGTCGCCTGTAATATAGGCCTGTCCACCTGTGATCTCAGACCGTACGACCGGACTTGAGATTGTCTCACCATCATAGATGATCGCAATCTGTTTTCCGATATTTTCTTTCGTTGCCGTTGCAAATTTGCTGGTACCTGATTTGGTCAGATTCAACTCTACAGAATATTCTTTATTCCCCATGTTATCCTGACCGGTTTTCGCAGACGCACTCTTAACATCTGTTCCCGTAAGAACTGTTTCTCCATCCGCTGTCTGGAATGAAAGGGAACCTGGTTTTCCAAGTTCATCCAGAATCTTATTGGCATCTGTAACACCAGGGATCTCAATGTTAATACGGTCATTTCCTTCCTGGTATACACTTGCTTCTGTACTGTACTGTTCTACACGCTTTTGCAGTTTGTAGATCGTATCGCTCATCTCTTCTTTGGTCGGATTCTTATCTTTTTACCTGATAGGTAATACTTACACCACCGGCAAGATCCAGACCAAGTTTGATGTTTTTTCATCGCACCGGACTTAGATTTGCCAATTCCTGTGATCACAGTAAATCCAAGTCCGACGATGAGAATTACAGCCAGAAGCAGACTCAGTATGCTTTTTGACTTCTTCATCGTTCTCTTACACATCCTCTCGAAATATTATTCTTCATCTGCAAGTGCTGCCTTCATCATGATCGCACACTCTACACGTTTTCTTTGCATCTCACAGCCGATCTCATAAGTATCATGGATCGTACCATGGAAATTATAAGAGTTTGCCATGCATCCGCCGCTACAGTAGAATTTTGCAAAGCAGTTTCTGCATTTATCTTTGGAATACACATTGCAGCTTCTGAAATCGTCAGCAATCTCCGGCTTCACGATTCCATCATCCACATTACCCATCAGGAAATCATCCTGTCCGACAAACTGATGGCATGGATAGAGGTCTCCCCATGGTGTAACAGCCAGATACTCTGTTCCGGATCCACAACCGGATAAACGTTTTGCCACACATGGTCCACCATTTAAATCTATCATAAAATGGAAGAAATTGAAGCCTTTTCCTTCTTTCTCGCGTTCGATCATCATCTTGGCGAGTTTATCATACTCTTCCCTGATCTTAGGAAGATCTTCCTCCCTGATCGCATACGGATCACTTTCATCTCCAACAACCGGTTCAATCGACATCTGTTTGAATCCGAGGTCTGCAAAATGCATGATATCATTGGAGAAATCCAGATTATTTCTTGTAAATGTGCCACGAATGTAATATTTTTCCTGATTTCTGCTTTCTGCAAGTTTCTGGAACTTCGGAACGATCAGATCATAACTTCCTTTTCCATTTCTAAACGGACGCATCTGATCATTGATCTCTTTACGTCCATCCAGGCTCAACACTACATTGTCCATTTCTTTATTTACAAATTCCTGAATTTCATCATTTAACAGCACTCCGTTCGTTGTGATTGTAAAACGGAAATGCTTATTATGTATCTTCTCCTGCTCTCTTCCGTAAGCTACCAGATCTTTTACCACCTGCCAGTTCATCAGAGGCTCCCCGCCGAAGAAATCTACTTCCAGATTACGGCGGTTGCCAGAATTCTTGATCAGGAAGTCCAGCGCTTTCTTACCGACTTCATAGCTCATAAGTGCTCGTCTTCCATGATATTCCCCTTCTTCTGCAAAACAGTATTTGCAAGCAAGGTTACAGTCGTGTGCAATATGCAGGCACAGTGCCTTTACAACTGTCTTTCTCTTCTTTACTTCTTCGATCATGCATTCATATGTATACTTTTACAAATAACTGACCGCCTTCTGTCAGTTCGATCACGTCTGATAATGCATCTTCAATGTCGGATGTTTCATAGTTGTTTCCAAGTGTCTGTAAAAGCTTTTCTTTTACATCCGCTTCTTTTAACGATTCGGCAGTTGGTTCTGTTACTGACTTGTTCACTTCCGCGATCACGTCATAACAGACATCATCTACCACATGTACAGATCCGCTGTACACGTCCATAACGATATTATATCCATTATTACGGTACTGATGAATCATATCCTTTGGTACCCCTTTCTCATTTTTCTTATTTCATATCGGGAATTTCCCGTTATCTTTCTACCCGTCAAAAACCATATGTTGTCAAATAATCAAAAACAATTCCGCAGATCAACTAAAAAGGTCCACCGGACCTTTTCGTCACATGCATGGCAACAAGAAACAGCGGACCCTAAAGACCGCTGTCCCAAGTATCCCATATCTTTTTAAATTATTTGCTCTGTTCGCAAGTCTGGTTTCCTACTGTACAGGATGTCTTACATGCTGACTGGCATGATGTCTGGCATTCGCCGCATCCGCTTTTTTTTTCAGATTGCTGTTCATAGGTTTATTCAATGATTTTACATGTTTCATGTTCGTATCCCTCCTTACTATTGCTTAACTTACGTTATTATAACATTTCGACATAGGTTTCGCAATCTTTTCTTAGGATATCATTCCGCCTGCCATACCACCTCCCGCACACAGCGCAAATGTCATCAGAATCTCTGTTCCACTTCCGTGAAATGTACGATAGATTCCCCATGTAATCAGTAACAGAAATGCGAAGTACAGAATCCCAAGTACAATTCCCCAAAAGAAACGTCTGATCTTTGCAAGTTTACCCGCCACAAGTCCACCGGCAAATGTAGAGAGCAGATAGACCGCTGTGATCCCTGCTGTCACAGCTTCTTCCGTAAGTTCGAATTTATACAGCGCCATTGCCAGTATCATCAAAAAGAATTCCGGTCACTACATATGCTGCCAGAAGAGATTTCAGTATCCACATGATCCACACTTCATTTTGTCCCTTTTTTTCCCATGCTTTCCCTCCTCATCTATCACAGATTATGAAGGAAGCATCTGATTTATGCGCTTATTTTTGTTTACAATCGTCCTATTGTTCCATCTGTTTGCCCAGAACCTTTGCCGTATATTCCGCAAGACAAAGCTCTGTATCTTTGAATCTGTCCGTACGTTCCTGATTCAGCAGAAAAACCGCACCGATCACATCACCTGCACACAGAATCGGACTGATCACCTCCTGTTTATAAGGTTCTGATACACTCACGATCGGTACATATCTTTTTTCCCCGGCTTTGGCATTCCGTGTTTTTCGTTCTTTCAGAAATTCTCCAAGCTCTCCCGTAATATCTTCATCCTGAATCTCTTTCTTTCCATTTCCCGCTGCTGCCACTACCTGATCCATATCACAGATCCCCACCAGGCATTCCAGAACCTGCGACAGACTTTCCGCATACTGCTTTGCAAATGCAGACAGTTCCCCGATCGGTGAATATTTCTTCAGAATAATCTCACCTTCTCTGTCTGTAAATATCTCCAGCGGATCGCCGCCACATATAACATTGACACCGAAAGCCTTGTCCTTCTGGTTTCTGACCTTTTGGACGATTGTGGCTGATAAGTTACCCTCGATGTCCCAATTAAAATTTACAACTTTTTCCTCTATAACCAGCTTCTTCTAGTTCTTCTTCTGTAAGCGTTCCCGTTTCCAACAACATGGTAATGTCTGGTTTCAACTGAATATCAATACGTGCATCTATCCCATCATACACCATGATTTTATCTACAATAAGCAACAGATCGTCTTTATCCAATTTATCTTTTTCCAGTATATCGTGAAAAATCTGTAACGCCGTCTTCGCTATCCTGTTGACTTCTATCGTTGTATTTCTTCGCTCAACAGTCATTTCCAACTGCTTCTCCAGACCATCTATTTTCTGCAGAAGCTCCGCTTCCATTTCTTCATAGGTTTCTTCTATGATATCCCGATTTGTCTCATCTGCCTTCATCAGTTCCCTGATTTTTTGCTTCTGAGTAGCTTTGTAGCTCTCCCTTGCTTTCGCCAGCTCAACCTCTAGCTGTGCAATTGTTGAAGCAGACGTTCTCATTGTCTGTGGCTCTGTCTTGATAGCTTTTTCCAGTTCCGCAATCATTTTCTCGGAATTCTTCATCACTCGTTCGATATACTTCTTCAACATTGTATCGAGAACATCCACTCTTGTATGATGGGAAGTACACCCCTTCAAACCTCGCTTGTGATAAGTCCCACAGGTATATGCAGGTGCCAGGTCAGAACGGCTCATAGAAAACATCGGGCTTTGGCAATCTCCACAGAACAGAAGTCCTGAATATACGTTGTCGTATTTTTTTACACCTCTGTAATTTGATTTTGTCCTTGCTTTTAAATTTTGCTGTGCCTTCATGTATTCCTTAACATCAACAATCGCAGTGTGATGATTTTCAAACACTTTATGTTCTTCCTCATCCAGTTTTTTATCTGTGCCATTGATATTTCTTCGGGTATATTTATGCTGTCGGAGCGTTCCAATATAAAAATCATTCTGTAAAATTCCACTGATACTCGGAACCGCCCAAACCGGACTTGCCTTAATTTTTACTTCTATCTTTCCCTTACTTTTGATGGCTTCAGCTTCTTTACGCTCCTTTTCTAACATCCGAGGTGTCGGTATATTCTTTTTCTGTAAGATAATTGGCTATTTTCTTATATCCCCATCCTTTATTGTACAGACTGAAGATTTCACGAACCACCACTCTGCCTGCTCATCCACCTCAAACACCATATTTTTCGTATCAACAAAATAATATCCGTATGGAACAGCACAAATCCAATTGGCATCGTTTTGGCGGCTCTCCACAACTCTCCTAACCTTTTTTGAAGCGTCTGTTACTGGCATTTCATTCAAAAGGAAACGCACCTGAATGTTATTCCAATCGTCATAAGTTGGGTAATCAATTCCATCCCCGATTGAAATAATACGCACTCCCGCATCTCTTAAATCCTCAAGTTCTACAAGTCCCCGGCTGTTACGACGTGAGAACCTTGAGAAATCTTTGATGATCAATATATCATAAGTTCCATCCATCAAAAGTGGTCTCATTCTCTGATAATCTTCTCTTTGTTCAAAGGTATATCCACTTTTATCACGATCTTCATAATAATCAACCATCGCATCGGGAAACGTCTGTTTCACATATGTTCTGATAATTCTTCTTTGATTTTCAATTGATGTATTATCTCTGTCCTTTTCAGTATCGACAGAAATACGCATATATGCAGCAATCTTTTTCGACATTCTTTCACCACCAATGTTATATTTTTATTTGCTGTATTTTGCAAACAACATTGTAACACACTCACTTGTACCCTACAATATCTTTTTGTCTGTTTCTTAATTTTGAAGTTAGTCATGTACCATGGCAGACTTGTTTATCTGCCATTCAGAGAAATTCTATCGTTCTCTTTCCTTTGCTTTCTTAACATTTTTCTCCGCCAGAACCTGCTTATTATGGATTAAAAGTTCTTTTGTCAGCTCGACAATATCTTCTTTTCCAGAAAGGAATACACATACTTTATATCCCATTTTATTCCATTTTCTATAATCCGGTTTCAACGACTCACGAAACGCCTCGTCTTCCTTTTCTTCGTTAGAAAGCCAATAATATGCAATTTTATCCTTTTCACTAACTTCCAAAACCAATCTTTCACACCTCCGTTCTTTCCATATTTTTCCTCAATGAACATTCATCTATTCATCTTTGTTTTACCAACCGACATATATATTTCTTCTCGGCAGGTAATATTCTTACTCTACTTAGTCTTAATAGTTTCTGTTATTCCGAAATCAAGAAATCCGATTATCAGAATTTTTTTTAAATAAATAATGCTCGGCTTTCCCTGCCCCTGCCGCTTTCGTAAAATCAGATCCGATTTCTCCAGTTCAGAAAACAATTTGCATATTTTTTCATGTCCAAAACAGAGTTTTTCCTTTGCTTCTTTCACAGTAAAATACTGATAGACACGACCATATTTATCTGTCCATCCGTTTTTCACAGACAAATGCATTCGATCAAGAAGTAGTCCATAAAGCATTTTGGCATCGGTAGAAACCGCCTTGTACTTTTCATCCGTAAACAAAGCTTTCGGCACTTTATAGAAGACATAATTTTCTGCTTCGCTTGCCTTAAAATATTGGTTCAAGTTCAAACCTCCTTTCACTCATTTGGACAGGCACCCTCCAAATGCACACCCAAAACCATCTGTTTTAGAAAAAATTACTCATATTCCTTACACTTATTTGGAATAAAATGTTCATTTGACACCCTGTTTGAATGAAAAAAAATCATAAGAAAAGATTTTACTATTTACGAAGTAGCGAGCAGACCATTTTCGCTCCTGCCGGCGTGAAAACGGTCAATGTCTCGTTAGGGAGAATCCCTAAGACCCCTGAAATTTCTGAAAGCATTTTGAGCATGAAAAAACCACAGTAGAATTTTGCTCCACTGTGGTTTGAAAGTAAGTTGTTTAATTTATTTAAGTTATTATAGAAATTTGTTGAATCTCTTTTATCTATCAGGACACTCTGTTGTAATATAGTGTACATTTATTTTCAAAAAAAGATATAATTTATTCTACAATCTCCCAATAACCAGATTTTGGTGAGCCATGGCGAACCAAAATCTCTGCCGTCTTCATCTTTTTTATATTATTTTCAACAGTTCGACCAGACATGCCTATTTTTTCCGCTATTTTCTTAGCAGAAATATATTTATCTTCTGTAATACAATCAAGTATTTTCTTCTGAGTATCCGTCAATTTGTGTCCGTTTTTGCTGATATGTGCCTTATCTCCGAACTTATCTCCACCATTTACTCCGAAGTTTTCTCCACCATTTACTCCGAAATTGTTACCATTTCCGTTTTCCTGCGCAATTCTATATAAATTCACTCGGAACATATCGTCAAATACTTCCACCGTAGGCTCCGGCAATCCATATTCTCTGGCGGCACAATTCTTCTAATACCACTTCCCCACGCTTCTACAAGTCCCATCTGACTGAAAATATTAGCAATCAGCTTATTTCTAATCTTGAATGACCTTTCATAACTTCCTCGTAAGTCAGTCCATTGTATAGACCTCCCGGCGATGTCACTTCTAAACGATCATCATAAATTGCCACCTGTATACAAGACTCATCTAACAGATTTCTGTGACAATGTGCATTGATTATCATTTCACGAATTGCTTCTACCGGAAGTTCATAACTTTCCCGACGCACCAAAACATCTATTGTTGCTCCCAGTCTGATGTTTCTTAAAACAAACTCAACAGCACTCTCTATCTGCTTGTATATCGGTCCAGTATATTCCCGTTTATCAAGGAAAATCGTTCTATCCGTTCCCTTGAATACGGCACACTGCGTTTTTGAAAATTGGAAATAATCAGAGGTAAGCAGAGCATACGCATTGGATGCCAATACATTTCCTTCCCTTTTCTTCAAAACTTTCCAGTTAAATAGCTGCTCTTTTTCTTACAGTATGCTCAGAAAGTCCTGCCTTCTTTCTGAAATCCTCAATATCATTGCACAAATCCTGCGTTGCTTCTTCTGTCACTTCATATCCCACACAAGTAAGCTCATCCCACGAAATACGCGCACCTTCCATCTCCAACTCTCTTATCTTTTCTTGCTGAGCCGGTCTGGATGTCCCAGCCACACGAATGTAAGTTCCCTTCGTCTTGCCTTGAGACTTAATATAATATGGACGGTTTTTTTCCTGCTTCCACAGTAATGACAATAACTGTCTTGCCATCAACTGTCTGTGGCTCAATGTCCGGTATTATTTGAGGTTCACAGGAATCTGATATAGCATTTGTCAGAGCATCCATAGTCTGAAACAGACTGTCATTATCCACACCAGCCACTTGATGTGTTTTATCATCTATTCCTATGACCAGTCTGCCACCTTGCGTATTGGCAAAAAGCCACAACTGTTTTCATGTATTTTCGCTTTTATCCGGTACAACCACCTTATATTCAATATTCTTTGATTCTCCGGAAAACAGATCCTCTTTTACCATAACGCTACCTCCAATTTTTCTTGTTCTAATCCTCTACAATATTTTTTAATATCTCATAAAGCTTCTGCACTTCATCAGCACTTAAGGTAATGCCTTTGCCCATTTTTTCATGCTCTGGTGACCAATCTCTCAAATCATACTTTGGAGCTGCTCCATTCCATGATACAAGGTTTAATTCTTTCTTCCATCCTTTTGCACTCTCTGAAAGAGTACCTAATTCTTCTTTGATTTCGTATTTTATATCTGTCATTTATATACCTCCCTACAAGTACCTTCGTTCTACAATCTTTTCTTTCATCTTTGGATAATCCATACATATCATATATTAAGGTATTAAGTTCGTCCTCACTTTCATAATCCGTCGGATTTTCTAAAAAGACGTTCTACTAACTCCGAAATGTATTTTTTCTTTGTTTCATCAATCTTTATCGGAATATTATCTACTTCATATCCATTTACATTACTGTTGGTACTTAATTTTGCAAAGTACCAATTTAACAAATGCGAATTAAGCAACCCTAAAAAATAAAAATTGTCCTGCCCGCACATTAAATAATTTACAGAATTAGCACAATATTCTCCCGCATTAGACAACGTCATTTTAAGTCTATATCTCTCATTTACCCCCGTTATTCCCTGCATAACAATTCTTTGCTCATTATGATGTTTACTTCTAGGTGTACTATTCTCATGTAAATATAGCTCACTGTCTAAAAACAGTATGTCTCCTTGACTGATATTATCGGTTGTATAAAATTTTTGAACTTGAGCTCCTCTTAGCATTCTCGAATAAGTATCTTCAAAATGTATATATTTTTTATTCAACGATAAATCAATTTCTCCCGTGTAACATTTAGAATATTGAGCCATACGGGTACTTCCTTCACATATTTTCAATAATATTTTATATTCTTCCGGTTTCATAATCGGAATTGTAAATGATTTACCATCAATTGATTCTATGTCTTTTCTTGACATCATTGTTTTAGCTGAATTCACATCTACAAATCTATCATCACTTATTCTCATTGGAAATAAAACATCTTCTTTTACATGTGTTTTTGTAGAACCCAAAATGCATACAGACATCTTTGCTGATTTAAATACCCTCTTATTTTCATTGTCCCTCTCCGGAAAAGCTTCTAAATAATCTATCTTATTTTCTTTCAAAACAAACTCTCTCAGCTTAGCTGAACTCAAATCACACATAAATGCCATTGGAAATATAAGCGAGAGATGACCGTCTTTACGCAAAACATCATACGACTTACATATAAACAATCTAAATATATTTATCATTCCACCTTTTTGCCGGTTTATAAATATCACATTGTTTATAATAATTTAACTCAAACTTATTTGCTTTTATACTCTCATTCTGATTTTGTTTTTTATTTAATAGACCATACGGTGGATTTCCGATCACAATATCAAACCCACCATTATCCCTAAATACTCTCGGAAAATAAAGCTGCCACAGTATAAAAGGTTTTGATGACATTGACTGTGTATTATAATAATCTTCTATCACATCTGGGTTTCCCTGTAACTGCTCCAGTATAATATCATCATATATCTTCTGTATTTCCTGTTTTGTTTCTTCCTTTTCGTTATGATCTTTGATGAAGAACAATTTATCCTGTAACTCTATCAGTTTTGAAATCAATCCATCCACACTGCTCTGGAAAATATTTTACCTACCAAATAAGAATATCTTTTCGCTGGAGTCAATTTTTCTGTTATCTTTCCCTTTGAAAATTCATAATCCATACGGATAAAAGATAATCTCCATTTAGTCGCATCTTCCTCTGTGAAAAATGCAACAATAGCCGCCACACATCCACCTCTTTCAATCAATGTCTTGACAAAATTTCTCTGCATGCCTCTGGCTCTCTCTACTGTATCACCTTTTTTCAAACATACGGAGAAAATTGCAATCTTATCCTTGTCATCACTGGTGTAATTTCCTATATGGTAATATCCATCCACATAAAACGAAAAGTTACTGTACTCTTTATTATAGTTTGTCGGTGCAACAAGCTGTATATTATTAAGAAATTCCTTCACAAATCCCACAAATGTATCGTTATCAAACGGACTAGTTAACACCTGCTCAAATATCTCTGATTTTCTGTTCATTAATCAACAGCTCCTTTCATATAGCAGGACAGGATGACTTCTTTCTTCTCTCCATCTGCTTTATTTTCTATCTGTTTTCGTCCCTCAAAGTATTTGTCATCCAACATTCCTTCGATTTTATAATAAGCTTCCACTCCATCTTCCACATTTTTAATTTCCTTGAGTATCGCCTTCGTATCATTCGCTGGAACATCTCCGTTTTCCCATATCTCTATCATACGTCTTATTTTTTTCTTCCTGATCATCCGTAAAGCTCTTTATGCTTTGTAATGCTCGCAGATAACGAATCATTTTCTGATCATTGCCTGCTACTACCGGACGATTGTTCGTAATAACATCTTCCTCTATAAGAGAATAATCAAATGCTTCATTATTTTTATCAAAATGAGTGAAGTATTCTTTTCCTACAGAAATCTTTTTCAACATCAGGCTCACATTTTAAATAGTTGACAGCATCCATAAAGGAAATTTGTTTCGTATCTGACTTGTTCGTTATAAAAAAATGTTTTTAAATATCCTTTTTTATAAATGACAAGGTTGCTTCCCCTTTTATCAAATCTGAAAGTTTTCCTGTTTTAGCTTTCTTCGGCAATTTCTTTATTTTTTTCAAATAATGCAATGTCATTGTCCCTTATCTGTCTGATAACAGCCAGATATGCCAATTCCGGGCTGGCACTTTCCTCATCTGCATCCAAGTCCATATTCAAATCATTGAACAGTTTCTGAGAGCTAACTTCTTCCTCCTCTGACAGATACTTAAAGTCTTCTCCCAAAGTATCATGAAATGCCTGCAATTTTTCTATAATTCTATCTTTCAAAGGAAGATGTTTGCTTGTCTGCGCTGTCGGGAAAAAGTTAAACACATAAATCTGGTCAAATTCTGTGCCAACACGATTGATACGCCCAACTCGCTGCATAATCCTTGTCGGATTCCATGGTAGGTCATAGTTTATCAATGCATTTGCTCTATGAAGGTTGATACCTTCTGCCAATACATCTGTATGTACGAAATCAGATCATCTTCGCTAGAATACGGAATCGACATTTCTGATAAATGCTCATCTAAAACAACATCTCTAAGTAATTCAAAATAAATTTTTTGCAATTCATATTCTGATAATTTAACTTCTTTTTCATTCCTCATATCTCGCTATGCCAGTTTCTTCATCAATACCTATGCACTGACAAGCCTTTTCCATTTCAAAAGTTTTAAAAATTGTTTCCCCCGTTAGATATCCAACTGTTACTCCAAAAAAATCCGCAATATTTAACATATTTTCATATGACGGAAAACCAATTTTTTGAGATATTCCATTTTTTTTTGAATCACATTTCCTACACGTAACCAGCGACTAATATTAGCTTGTGTTCCACCTCCATATTTATTTTTGTATTCTTTAAGAAATGATTTCTGTGTATAACCCTGCTCTTTCATCAACTGATTAAATCTTGTACACCAAATTTCAGCTTTTTTCTCATTTATATTATTCATAATATATTTTCTCCATTTATTTTTATTTTTAACGTCGTCTATATATCTTTTATGATATTTACTTTTCATACAATATCAGATAGAATAATTACTGTCAAGAAGTTACAAAGCACTTCTGAAGTACCCGATAAAATAAACATATTATACAAGGAGGTTCCTTTCTGTCATATTCTCATTTCGGCAAGTATTCTTACTGTTTCATCGAACAAATCTTTTTGCTCTCTGATCAATATCAACCAGATAACTATCAAGCTTACCTGCCGTCAGAAGATTATAATACAGCACTCGATGATGTTGTTTTAAATATCGCCTGTGTCTTATACCCCACACACCGATATCTGCTGCCTGACCGTCTTCCTGGAGTGTAAGATTTGGTAATAAATACAATCCCTCTTTCCGATATGTACCGCCTGTTTTTTCAAATTCTGTCATTTCTTTTTGACCTCCGTTATGATTTATTTTCCGATGCAACGCTTTGAAAATTCAAGCATTGCATAACAGAACCTTTCAAACGGTGTCAATGATGTATGTAGTGGGTCGCCTTCCCTGATCCTCAGTGTCCTTCTGATCTCTTTTGGCACGACCACACGCCCCAGATCGTCGATTCTTCTTACGATTCCTGTGGCCTTCATAGCATTTATCTTCCTCCTGATTTTTCTGTTTTTTCCATATTTTCTAACATATGGCTAGTATGCTGAAAACAGCAAGGAATTATTCATGCAGATATTAGACTGGATATTTTTTCAATAGTTTTGTATAATAGTTGGAAGAAAATATTAGGAGGAATGAATCATGAGTAAAATTGATGAAGTACGTGCTGATATGGTCAAAGCCATGAAAGCCAAAGACAAAGACACAAAGGAAACTTTATCCATGCTGCTTGCAGCTCTTAAGAATAAAGCAATCGACAAACGCGAAGACCTGACACCGGAAGAAGAGACTCAGGTAATCTTAAAAGAGATCAAGCAGACAAAAGAGACCCTGGATATGACTCCTGCAGATCGTACAGAGATCATCGAAGAATGCAACAAGCGTCTGGCTGTTCTGGAACAGTATGCTCCTAAGATGATGGATGAAGCAGAGATCAAAGAAGTCGTTGCTTCTGTTCTTGCAGAGATGGGACTGGATGCTCCTACCGCAAAGGATAAAGGCAAGATCATGAAGAACCTGATGCCTAAAGTAAAGGGAAAAGCTGACGGCAAGCTCGTCAACGAGATCGTATCTACTTTCATGAAATAAAATCTTCAAGAGCTGCCGCTGGCAGTCTCTTCTTGTATACTATGGTATCTACAGAACCGCCACCTGCTGCTTCTTCCGAACACATAGTGATCACAAAATAATGGGCAGCACCCGATGGATGCTGCCCATTATTTTAATCCTCTTAGTTACCAAGTACTGTTTGTTCCGGTTGTACTTGTGTCTTTGGCTTTCACACTCAGTTTTGTAAAGCTAATCTTATTCCAGCTACCTTTATGGACTGTAATCTTTTCTTCTTTTTTCCATTTCTTTAATACTTTTTTATAGTATTTATCCTGTTTATCTGTGATCATGGACTGTTTCTTAGTCTCTGTAGCCGTTTTATCATTGAGGCTTGTAACTTTTGCCACATAGCATGCAGTGTCACCTTCGATCACATCCGTCGTCTCGCCTTCTCCTAATTTGTCTGCTTTGCTTTTACGACTTCCTTAGACGGACTTACTGAATCGAATCAAACGTGGCATCTTTGGCTTCTGTTCCCTGTTCCGTTGCATACGCAGCAAAATCTTCTGCTGTCTTTGCACCTTTGGCAAATGCCTCTGCCGTCTCTTTGGTTTTTTTCTTTTCCGCTTCGGATACTGTAGTATCTGATGAGCTTGAAGAATCAGATGTTGTACTATAATCAAATTCTACATACTGCATATGCTTCTGTGTCGCTTCTTCATCCGTTACTTTCACATTCGCATCTGCTACAATTGCCGCACGCATTTTTTCTGTTCGATCGCCATCAGTGTCATGACACGTTTTACATTTTCCTTAGAACCGGACACCTTGTCTTTTTTTTTCTTCTGTGAATTGGCTTTGTCAAATTCTTTTGCTGCATCATTGATTGCTTTTTATCGGCCTTTGTAAGCTTCACATCATAATCTTTCATATGTTCTTCCAGAAGAGCCATATTCTTCAGATCATCCAGAAGTGTCTTCTTGATAGACTCTTCATATGTCTTGCCATCTGATGCATTTCTGCTCCACATATCATCACCGCCGAGATAGCTTGCAAAGTATGTTTCATACTGAGCCTGTGTATATCTTGCATAGAAATTTGCAACACCTGCCGTGATCTCTTCATCCCCTGCTTTTTACGACTACTGCATCGTCCTTCAGTGATCCACATCCGATAAGTGATGCTGCCATAATTCCTGCCAGTGCTAATATTAATGCTCTTTTTTTCATTTATCCTAACCTGCCTTTATTTGCTTAATGGGTCAATTATACCGCTTTTTTCTTCGCCTATCAATCTTTTCAACCCATTTAACACATTTTTTGTACTTTCCAATGCGTCTGTCTGCTTCTCTTTCAGATTCCTTCTCTTCTTCTCATAGATAAAGCATGGCTGCACCCCATCCGCTTTGAACGTCAGCTCGCCACGAAAATCTTCAATCAGCTTCGGAATCCGCTCCGGATGTACTTTTGCTTTCATACATGGTAAATGTGTAAACCTCGCCTTTCTGCTCGACCGCCGTTACATACAACTGATGTGCCTGCGCCTTCAGAGCCGCTACTTCCAGAAGCTTTTCTACTTTCTTCGGAATATCTCCGAAACGGTCGATCAGTTCTTCTGTCATATCTTCCATCTCTTCTCTGTTCTCGATTGCAGCGATCCGTTTATAAACATCCAGTTTCTGATATTCATTCGGAATATACGAAGCCGGAATAAATGCATCCACATTCAGATCCATCGTCGTTGTAAATGTCTCCTCTTCTTCCATCTCGCCTTTCAGCTGCTTCACCGCCTCGTTCAGCATCTTACAGTAAAGGTCATATCCGACTGCTTCCATATGTCCATGCTGTTCTGCTCCTAGAAGATTGCCTGCTCCGCGGATCTCAAGATCCCGCATTGCGATCTTGAATCCCGAACCAAGATCCGTAAACTCGCGGATGGCCGCCAGTCTCTTTTCAGCCACTTCTTTTAACATCTTGTCTCTCCGGTATAGAAGGAATGCATATGCCATGCGGTTAGAGCGTCCGACACGCCCACGCAGCTGATAAAGCTGTGAAAGGCCGAGACGATCCGCATCGTGGATGATCATCGTATTCGCATTGGAAATATCCAGTCCGGTCTCTATGATCGTTGTAGATACCAGTACATCAATCTCACCATTAATGAAATCATACATAATCCGTTCCAGTTCGTGTTCCCGCATCTGTCCGTGTGCATAGGCAACCGTAAGATCCGGCACCAGTTTCTGCACATGTCCTGCCACTTCATCAATATCTTCCACGCGGTTGTAGACATAATATACCTGTCCCTGTCTTGCGCATTCCCGTTCAATTGCCTCACGTACCATCTCATCGTTATATTCCATGACATACGTCTGGATCGGCATACGGTCGTTCGGCGCTTCTTCCAGCACACTCATGTCACGGATTCCGATCAGGCTCATATGAAGGGTTCTCGGGATCGGAGTTGCCGTAAGCGTCAGTACATCTACATTTTCCTTTAATTTCTTGATCTTCTCTTTGTGCTGTACTCCGAATCTCTGCTCTTCATCAATGATCAGAAGCCCGAGATCCTTGAATTTCATATCTTCACTTAACACTCGGTGTGTTCCGATGATAATATCTACCAGCCCCTTTTTTCGCATCCTCGACTGTCTTCTTCTGCTGCGCCGGCGTGCGGAATCTGCACATCAGATCGATCCGCACCGGAAAGTCTTTCATACGCTGCACGAACGTCCGGTAATGCTGCTGTGCAAGGATTGTTGTCGGAACCAGATAGACCACCTGTTTACTCTCCTGTACTGCTTTGAATGCCGCACGGATCGCAACTTCTGTTTTTCCGAATCCGACATCGCCACAGACCAGACGGTCCATGATCTTGTGGCTTTCCATATCTTTTTTTCACAGCCTCGATCGCCATCATCTGGTCTTCTGTCTCTTCAAACGGGAACATCTCTTCAAATTCCCTGCTGCCAGACAGTATCTTCTCCATAGACATAACCATCCTGTTCCTGTCTCGCCGCATACAGCTTCACCAGATCCCTTGCAATCTCTTTTACCGCACCGCGCACCTTTGTCTTGGTCCGGTTCCATTCCTGCGTTCCCAACTTGTTCAGTTTCGGTTTCTTGGCATCGGCACTTGCATATTTCTGGATCAGATCCAGCTGTGTTGCCGGAATATAAAGATTTCCACCCTTAGCATAGGAAATCTTCATATAATCCTTCGAAATCTTGTCTACGACGATCTTCTCGATCCCCTGATAGACCCCCGACACCATGATTCTCATGGACCACATAGTCTCCCGGTTTCAGTTCCGAAAAGCTCTGGATCTTACGGCCTTCATATGTCTTTCTCTTTTTTTCTTCTTTTTCCGTTTGCCGAAAATGTCCGACTCTGCGATCACAGTGAATTTGAGCATCGGATATTCAGAGCCTTCTGCGATATATCCGTATGCCGTCATGATCTCTCCCGGCTTCACAATTGATCTTTTCAGATGACTGAGAAAGATTTTTGTTTCCCGGTCCAGATCTTCACTGTAATAACTGCTCAGATTATAATCTCTTAAATCTTCAAACGGTATTCTTCATAGATTTGTTTTGCTTTTTGTCTCACTGGAACAGGCGATGACTTTATAATTACAGCCATCGCCAAGTGCATACATCATATGAGATTTCTGGGAATACACACATCCGCACACACGGATCATTCCCTAACATCTTTTTTTCTTATTCTTGCAGAGTTCTTCAAACTCTGCCAGTTCTTTAACGGCCCGATTAAGCCCCTGCATCTTTTATGCCTCCTTAGGCTTTACTTTCCTGTTATACTGATTCATGGCAGCCTCGATCTCTCCATTTAAGATCATTCCCACCGCATGGTCTGCGCGGTCATAACCTTCTTCCATCAATTCACGGTCTTCTTTTGAAAAATGTCCCAGCACATAATCCGCCAGGTCATATTTCTTCGGCTTCTCACCTACCCCGATCTTGATTCTCGGAAATACATCCGTTCCCAGATTGGCAATGATATTCTTGATTCCGTTATGCCCTCCGGCACTTCCTTTTTTACGGATCCTTAGCTGTCCCACATCCAAACTGATATCATCATAGATCACCAGAAGTTCATGTTCTTCATCGATCTTATAATAATTGACCAGTTCTCTTAAGCTTTCCCCGCTGAGATTCATGTAAGTCTGCGGTTTTACCAGAAGCACTTTCTGACCCTCAATGATTCCCTTTCCGACCAGCGCTCTTCCTTTTCTTCCATCTACAGAAATATTATATCTGTCCGCCAGCATATCTATGACATCAAATCCTACATTGTGTCTGGTTCCTTCATACTGAAGTGTAGGATTCCCAAGTCCTGCAATAATAAACATAATTCTTCACCTTCCATTTCTTTTACCATTCTACAAGTACCTTTCCCATTTTTGTCACGGAAAAATTAAATGAATAATTCTTCCACTTTTTTCATACATTATAGAAAATAAAACAATCTTTGAAATAAAATACCAGGAGGTCTCGCTATGAGTTCCAAAACCAAAATTGTTGTACTTCACATGAAGGAAATCATCTATACCGTTATTTTTGCAGTATTAGCCATTGTTCTGATCCTGCTTTTGATATTCATGTTCCGTCCCGGACACCATTCCGGATCCAATGATAAGAAGATCTACACTCCCGGAATCTACACTTCCGATATTACGTTGAATAATACTGCTTTAGAAGTTGAGGTCACAGTGGATGAAACGCATATCAATTCAATCCGTTTTACGAATCTGAATGATTCCATCACAACCATGTACCCTTTTATCGAACCGGCGATTGAAGATATTGCCGAACAGGTCTATAAAAAACAGTCTCTTGAGAATATACAGTATTCTTCCGATACTCCTTATACTTCCCAGTTGATTGTTCAGGCCATTGAAAACGCACTAAAAAAAGCCGAAACTACAAAGTAGTCGCGGCTTTTTTTCTTTTGCTCTCTTTTGTTCTTGTTCTGATCTTAACCCTCAACGATAAGATAACGTCCATCTGGAAGTGCAAATACTTCCGATGCCTCTTCGATCTCTTCATCAGACATTCCGCTGATATCCATTCCCTCCTGATCCAGGAATTCTTTAACTTCTTCAATGCTGTCTACGATAGAAGCCATACAATCCTCCAGAAAAGCCTCAGCCTCTTCTAAAGTCTCAGCAACTGGTTCGTCAAACAGCTGTCCCTGGTTCAGGATAAAGGTCTTCAGACATTCTTCATCATATTCGTACATACATCTCAACCTCCCTTATCGTAATATTACACAAACTGCAACAGTTCTTCCGGTCTTTCGATCAGATGATCTGCTCCCGCAGTTTCTAACGTTTTCCTGTCCCGGAATCCCCACAGCACACCTATTGTCTTAAGGCCTGCATTCTTTCCGGTTGCCGCATCGACTTCCGAATCTCCGATATACAGACATTCTTCTTTCGATACCTGCATCTGCTCCATCAGATACCAGACTCCGTCCGGTTCTGGTTTTTCTGCGGATGCCGTCTTTTTGTCCCTGTGCATAGTCAAAAATTAACATCTCCGGAATCCCCTCGTAAAGTGTTACATGATATGTACAATTCTGATCAAATATACGTCCGTAAATTTTCATTCCTTCTTCAATTCTTGAAGCCTTAGGATCCCCCGACACTTTCAGAGATTCTTCGATCAGAACTCTTGCTCCGTTTCCGACAAACATTCTGCACTGATCCTTTGTGATCTGGGAGAGCCCCATCTCCTTCAGTGTCAGATTCACAGAATATGTCATAGATTCCAATGTATTTGTTAATGTTCCATCTAGGTCAAATATACAAGCTTTCATTATACAAATCCCTCCTGCAAATATCATAGTATGAGACTGTCAAAAATGCAATACTAAAAAAATCTATCAGACTTTTTTGTCTTAGATAAGGTACTGGCGCATTGTTTTCAACGCATTCTTTTCAAGTCTGCTCACCTGAGCCTGTGATATCTGTATTTCATCTGCAACCTCCATCTGTGTTTTTCCCTGAAAAAACCGAAGCTTTATAATATACCGTTCCCTCTCTCCCAGATGTTTCATTGCTTCTTCCAATGATAAATCTTCTATCCACTTTTCTTCTTTATTCGTCTGATCACTTAACTGATCCATTACATAGAGTGCATCTCCTCCATCATTGTACACCGGTTCCTGAAGGCTCATAGGTAGCTGGATTGCATCCAGTGCAAATACAATATCTTCTTTGGATATTCCGATCTCCTCAGCGATTTCCTGTACTGTAGGCTCTTTCTGATTCTTCTTCATATTGTTTTCCTTAGCATAAATTGCCTTGTATTGTGATGCAGTGTCTCGATAATCATAGGGATGATGGTTGGAACACGGCTGACCTCTTATGGAATTATTATCTAGTTCTTCCTGTATATTTTTCAGTGTTTTTTCTTCTTCCTGGATAACACCAAAAAGCGTATCTGTACCAGAGCTACCGCTTGCATACAATGTATAGGCGTTTCAGCTTTGCTTCGCTTAGTGATATCTCTTTTCTATCATCTTCCTAGTGCTTTCAGATTCATTCTCTTTTTTCTTCCACATTAACGATGAATCGTTTAAAGCAGTCCTCTACTTCTTTTCTACCACATCTGCCCGCACCTTTTTTATTCTTGCAAGGGTTCCCTGTATTAGATATATGCTCTTTTTCCTTGTACTGTGAGTAACATACTATCTTACTGCATAAGCCACATTTTCCGCAGTAACACAAACCGGTATGCTTGTTGCTTACATAAGCATTTGATCTCTTTTTATTCTTCCTGTACTTCGTAGAATAGTTTTTCGTCTATGATTGGTTCATGCAAGCCTTGGTATGTTTTTTCCTTTATATTGTATTTTTACCTACATAAGCTATTCGCCTAATAATGTTCGATACAAGCTTCTCTGAATGCATCCCGAGGATTTTTTTGAATCCTATCACACGAATATCCGTCCCGGAACATCTGAAAGATAGCTTTTTACCTTTTCCGCTTCTTCCGATGATATGTAATATCCCATCGTTCCTGTCGTACCTATATCCGTACGGTATCGTACCACCACCCATCCACAGTCCACGCTTTACACGCTCCACCATCCCGGCTCTTGTACGCATATAGATAACCTCACGCTCATACTGCCCCATGACCGCATTAACGCCCAGCATCACACGATCCATCGGTGTCTCATTCCGCAAATCCTCTGTAGCCGATACTACCTCTACATTGTATTTTTGGTAAGAGCTTACTCACAAGCGTAAGAGTATCTACAACATCACGGCTCATTCTGTCAAGCTTATAGATGTATACTGCCTGTATTTCTCCGGCTTCTGCATCTTCCAGAAGTTTCTGTATGTTCGGTCTTTGATATTGCTCCGGAATATCCCCCGTCTACATACCATCTGGCTATCTTCACGCCCCTTTTCTTGGCAAGTTCCTTTATCTTGTCTTCTTGGACATCAAGACCATACTTTTCGGCCTGTGCTTCTGTAGACACTCTCATATAACCTTACATTTAATTTTTTTCATGTCAATTCTCCTTTCAATTAAAAAAGAATTGACCAAGATTCTATCAAGGTCAATTCTAAAATATCACTTATTTTTTGTCAACTTTTCTGAAAGAATCCTTTTTTACCGCCTTGTTATGGATTTCATATTTGGAAAGTTCTTCTTTTTGTCACCTGTTTTTCCGTTCACATAGATTCTTACCATCCGCATCACTCCCTTTTCGGTAGTATTCCCGTGTTTGTGTCTTTTTATTCCGAATAGCCTTTCTGCCATCTTTCCATCGTCATGTTCTCCCCAAAGTATCCACCTATACATTTCATCTAAGACTTTCCTCCGATATCCTTGGAAGTCTTTTTCTTGCAATCGGTATCCAGTAACGCTTACTTATATAGTCGTATCCGATTCCCGTGATAAGTGAAAAGAACAATATCCCCGATAAGTCATTATTCGCATTTTGACACCATTTCAGTAATTCAAGCTGATCGTTTTCCACGCATCCTCTGACATTCGTTCAACATCTTTTTTCATCTTCTTCGCTTATGTAGTAGATGTCTTTATGTGCCCCCTCTCAGATATTTGTCTCTTACTCCGGCCATTAATCAATCCCTTCCTTTTCGCATATCCTAATACATCACTTTTGACCAAATAATAGTTTTTTTCTTTCTTTTTACCGTCTTCTCCTTTGTCTTTTCTTCCAATGCATTCATCATTAAGTTCATCCTTTAATATCATATTCTTTACTCATAGCTGTCCACTACCTCCAACTTCTTCAAGTCCTCGATAAGCCACGGTGAATCATCCGACCACTTGACCGTTGGAAGTCTACGGAAAACCCACAGAGATTTTTAAAAACGCCAGAATCATATACCCAGCCATACTTTCCTTTTTCGATTGCACGTTCATAGGCAAACAAAGCTACGCTTTTATCTCTCGAAATGTATTTCAAATCTTTTCCAAGATACTCCAAAAACGTTCTATCTTTCTTGCTTATCACTGGCTTTTCGATGTATTCAGATTCAAGCCATGGATTCATACTCATACCTCCTGTAAATTAGTATTTGTTGTTCTCTATGCTTTCATTTTACGCATAAAAAAAGAGACCTTTAACAGTTCGTTAAAGTCTCTAAAAAGTATCACTTATTCTTCTGTATAACGTGTGTTCGTAATCTTTCCGTACACATCTTCGTACAACTCCTGTTTATCCCCGTTCGTCTTCAAACGCTTCTCTAATTATTTCGTATTCCGTTCCAAGAATATTTACTTTTTGCATTTACTTCTTCTCCCTAACTCAAATCTATACTTCTGCTTCACATCCGGGTATTTCTTCCTGTCTACTTTGCTTACGAACATTCCGTAAGGTCTGCACCACACGCCATTAGAGCATTCATAAACTACCTTGAACTGTCCCGGCATTTCGCTATCCTGTGCAATATACAGGACTTTTACTGTCTCGCCCTTAAAGTGCCTATACACTTGTCCCGGTTCAACTTTTCTATTGCTCACTGTCGGCGGTTCGTCATTGAAATACTTCTCACATTCTGCCAAATCACAGTTCTCTTTCATAAGTGGATGCTTTTCATCCAACTTAATCTCTGCTTTCTGTACATGAATGTGCTGTCCTACAAGTGGAAATCCACAGCCGTAAAAAGCATTTTGCGCTTAGTGGCGTGGTTCAGTCTGCCTGTCGGGTCTATGGAGATATCCATTTTATTTTAAAAAAATCTTAGGTATCATATAATCACCTCTTTGCACCTGTTATTTGTTGTGATCTTCTTCAGATATTGGTTTTGCTCAACTAAGCGAAATGTATTAGTTCCAGCACTTGATCCGTAATATGCTTGAAATCTATTTTTCTCTGTATGGACATTAGCAATACG
>VOFI01003468.1_pt1 | contig 49101 bp, 89 predicted proteins | sample 5384131 | NCBI WGS metagenome assembly VOFI01 (sample SAMN12384728, study PRJNA508395) | human gut metagenome | isolation source: healthy gut H | host: Homo sapiens
ACATACACTTGTTTTTCTGTCTCATAATTTCTTGCTTTTTCTAACATCTCACTCATGTATTTTCTCCTGCTACTTATTCTCTTCTGAAAGCGATTTCTGGTACTGGTCGAAATATTTCTGTTTAATAGCCAGATAATCGGAAAGTCCGTACTTTTCCATTTTATCAAGGTAAGAATCCCACTCTTTTTCGATTCCACCATTTAAGATCCAGTCGGCTTTCTTCTGCTCTGCATATTTTTTTGATGTCGGTATCATACTGTGACACTTTATTGGTATCTTCGATACTCATGAATACATTTGGATATACATATTTGCTGTTCATATCTTTCAGATAGGTTTCATGCATATTGTCCAGACGCCATTTTGCATCCTCCGGCTGTGTCACAGATACACCATAATACTCATTGAGTACCGCAAGCGGTCCATTAACCGACTGTGCTTCACGGACTTCTACCGGTGACTGCTCTCCAAGATCAAGATGTTTCAACATCTTTTCTCCGTTTTCATTCGTAGACATCTCAAAAATATTAAAAGAATCTTTCTCTCCATAGCTTCCCCAGTTGTTCTGCGGTGACTGCAGCGGTGCATACATCTGATCGATCCAGGCAGCTGCAAGTGCTGTGTCTTTGCAGCTGGTCGTCAATACACATCGTCCCCGGTCAAATCCACTGGTCTCACTGTTATTCTGTCTCGTAATGTTTGTCACTCCGGTCGGCCCCTGTCAGTGCCGGAAGCATTACATAATCCGTATTATTATCAATATTGGCAATGTCCCAGGTAAAACAGAGACCATATCTGTGATTTTTTCCTTTTGCCACATAGGTAGACCATTCCTGTGTAAATGCTTCCGGATCCACCAGATCCTCTGTTACCAGTTTATGTAGCCACTCAATGCCTTCTTTATAGCCCTCCTGAACGGTTGTATAGATAACCTCTCCATCATCCGTTACAGCAAAATGATCGCCCGTATCTCCATATCCTTCGCCAAATCCGTTGATGAGAATCGCCGGATCCTGATCGCCATTGTTGATGATAAATGACATCGGAATCACATCACCATCAATCTGGAATTCTTTCTTCAGATCATCTGCATGGTCACGGAATGCGATCAGTACCTGTTCCAGTTCATCTGTTGTAGTTGGTACTTCCAATCCCAGATAATCAAGCCATTTCTTATTGATATATGGAATAGCCCCAATCGCCTGAATTGCTTCCTTTCCAGCTCCAAGCTGCTCGATCCACGGAATGAATAAATGTGACCATCCGGTGCGGTACACATCGTACGGTACTCCGGATATTTTTCAAATACAGCCTGCAGATTCGGCATATATTTATCGATCAGATTTTCAAGCGGGATAATGATTCCCTGCTTTTGCATAACGAAGCAGATCATAATCACTCATTCCTGCATTAAACAGCCCATCCGGAAGATTTCCGAACTGAGCCAGCGCAAGGTTCTTCTTATCCGAGAACTGATCCGCCACAAAACAAGTCCAATCGATATGTTCGTTTGTCTCTTTTTCAAGTCTCTTAAAAATGATACGCTCATTCGGATTCTGCGTTGATGTTGCAGGAGCATTTGTAATGAATGATAATTCAGCTTTTTTCTTTCAGTGGAAACTGAACCTCTGATACCGGAGTATCCGGATTGGTTTCCGCCTTCATCTGCTCCTCTTTTCCACATCCTGCCATCCCAATTATAATCGAAAATGTCAAACTTAATGCCAACACTCTTTTTTTCTTTTTTTTTCCACATATCTGCATATTTCCTTTCTGACTATCCCTTCACAGAACCAACCATAATTCCTTTATCGAAGTATTTCTGGAAGAATGGATACATTACCAGCAATGGTAAACTTGACACAACGATAGTTGCATATTTCAGCTGTTCTGCTACTTTTGCCATCTCTGCTGTACTCTGGATATCTGCGATCATTCCCGGCTGAGGTGTATTCTGAACGAGGATCGATCTGAGAACCAGTCAGCTGCAGTGGTTGCAGGTTTGCATCATTTAAATATATCATCGCATCAAAGTAGCTGTTCCACATTCCAACAAATGACCACAGTGCCAGTACTGCGATAATCGGTTTGCATACCGGAAGCATAACCTTGAAAAAATGTTGGATTTCCGTTGCTCCGTCAATTGCGGATGCTTCACGCAGTTCTTTCGGAATAGACTGGTAATAGGTTCTTGCAAGAATCATATTCCAGACATTAAATGCACCAGGGATTAAAATTGCCCAAATCGTATTTACCATGTGCAGCTGATTGATCAAAATAAATGTTGGAATCATTCCTCCCCCAAAAAACATTGTGATCAGAAAAATTAGATTAAAGAATTTTCTTCCCACAAATTCCTTTTTTGACATCGGATACGCTGCAAGTAAAGTTACAAAGACGGAGATCGCGGTAAATGCAATTGAATACAAAAAGAATTCAAAAAGCCCCGCCAGATCATATCATTTTCCAGCACACGCCGGTATGCATCTAACGTCCAGTCTTTTATATGAAAACTTAATCCCTGGTTATTTAATACGGTCAGATCCATAAAGGATGCCAGAACTACATAGATCAGCGGAATTAAAATTGAAAGAACAAATACCCCAAGGAACACATATGCAATTCCCAAAATGATCTGATCTGTTCGTGAATATTTGATTTTCTTTGTTCCATTCATTTCACGTTCCTCCTATAATCCCTCTCCATCATTCAGCTTCTTTACAACCCAGTTTACAAAAATAAGTAAAATCACATTGATTACAGAGTTGAACAGTCCAACTGCTGTCGAATATCCATAATCTCCGTTTAATAGTCCGATCCGGTATACATAAGTAGATAAAATTTCTGATGCCGGCAGGTTCATATCTGTCTGCTGCATATGCCTTCTCAAATCCAATGCTCATAATATTTCCTGCCTGTAAGATAAACTGGATCACAATAATGTCTTTGATCGCCGGAAGTTCTACATACCAGATCTGCTGCAGCAGATTTGCTCCATCCATACGTCTTTGCTTCTTCCAGTTCTTTGCTCGCATTCGATAGTCTGCAGTATACATGATCGAAGCCCACCCGGCTCCCTGCCAGATTCCACTTGCAATATAGATTGTTCGAAATGCAAAGAGGCATCGTCATCCAGTTCGTGCTGATTCCCAAAAGTTTATTCATAGGTCCAACCGGTGACAAAAACATACGGACCATTCCGCAAAGTACAATAACAGACACAAAGTTTGGAGCATAGATCAAAAGCTGAATCTTCTTTTTGATCCCCTGTTTGCGGATCTGGTTAAGTAAAAGAGCTAAGATGATCGGAACCGGAAATCCCCAAAGTAATCCATAAATGCTCAGTTTCAATGTATTAAGCAGGTAATTCATAAAATCCGGTGAAGATAAAAACCGCTTAAAATACTCAAGTCCTACCCATGTACTTCCAAATACGCCCTTGATAACGTTATAATCTTCAAACGCAATCAGCAGTCCCCATTGGAAGATACTTGAATATAATGGTTAATATAAGTGCCGGCATCAGGAAAAACACATATAACTGCCAATTTTTCTTTACATAAGCCAGCTTACTTGCCATCGTTCGTTTTCCCATTGCCCTGGTTTGTTTCTGCATCCTTTTCATGCAACTATTCCTCCATTCCCTTTGTCCTTCTCGCTGTATAACCGGTAAAGTAACCGGTTACTTTATAACTGAATAGTACCATATAATAATCTCTCTGTCAATGCTTTTGTTTGCAAAAGTTACCGGTTACATAACTGGTTATTTTATAGTTGCCTTTTCGACTTTTAGTTGCTATACTATGAATAAGAATTTTTAAAGGAGTCTATTGATCTTATGGCCAAGAAACAAGTTACATTTGCTGACATTGCTGAATATACCAATTTTTCAAAAACAACAATTTCCAGATATTTTAATCACCCTGATTCTCTGACACTTGAGAATCAGGAAAAAATATCACAGGCACTTGATGCTTTGGGATATAAAAGAATAAACTGGCAAAAGTTTTTAGCAAATGGAAAAAGTGAATTTGTCGGTATTATTGTACCAAATCTCTATCTGCACTATTATTCTGAGATGCTTACGCAGTTACTTTCCAGTTATTCAGACTATCATTATAAGTTTCTTGTTTTTGTCAGCGATCGTGGTGGAAGAAGAAGAACAGTATATTGATGAACTTATGGCATATCAGATTGAAGGACTTATTGTATTGAGTCATACACTTTCTTCTGAGAAGCTGGCATCTTATCAGATACCAGTCATTGCCATCGAAAGAGAAGCTAAGTATATCTGTAGTGTAACAACCGACAACTATATGGGTGCACTACAGGCAACAAATCTCCTGATCCGCGATAAATGTGATATCCTGGTTCATATCAATGTCAATGTTCCCGATTTTGTACCGGCATATAAACGAATTCTAGCATTTAAAGAAACCTGTCAGGAACATAACGTTCCTTATGAACTGAATCTGAATGTAGCCGGAGATTCTTATCAGGATATTTTTGCACAAATGCATCGTATTTTTACGGACATCGACGAAAAATATGCTGATAAAAAGAAAGGTATCTTTTCTTGCAAATGACACTTATGCCAGTATGTTCCTGAATCTGATATTTCAAAAATATGGTTATTTCCCTGACACATACGAATTGGTAGGGTTTGACAATTCTCCGATTGCAAGCGAAGCTATCCTTCCAATCACAACCGTTGGACAGCAAATCGATCTGATCGCCAAAACCTCCATGGAACTGCTTGTACAGCAAATGGAAGAACGTAAAAAACGAAAACCTGTACCACTTTCCGAACCCATTCATAAACAAATTACCCCTATACTTATTCGTAGAAAAACAACAAGTTAATACGGCATTACTCCCATTTCTTAACGATTCGAAAAAAGTGCATGCAGCCGTCAGACCACATGCACTTTTGCATTTTCCTATCTTCTATTCCGCCAGCACTTCTTCCGCAATATTTCTGGCATGGTCGGAAATTCTTTCCAGGCATACCAGAGAATCAAGGAATACCACTCCGGCTTCTGTGTTACACTGCTGGTTGGTAAGACGCTTGATATGCTTTGCGCGGAGGGAAATCTCCAGTCCGTCTGCCTCTGTTTCTTTCTCGATGGTCTTTAACGCACTTTCGCGGTCATTAGACTCAAAGGCTTCCAACGCATACAGATAACTTGCAATGCAGACATCCAGCATCTTGTTCAGATGTTCCACTCCAACCTCAGAGAAATCCACCTGCTTTTCCAGCAGTGATTCCGCAAACTCAGAAATGTTTTCACAGTAATCACTGATACGTTCCATATCCGACACGATCTGGAGCATATGCGCCACCTCTTCATGCTCACGTTCATTGATCTGCAGAGTCGACAGCTTGATCGCATAGGATGTGATACCGGCACTTAACCGGTCTACCTTGCTTTTGTTCTTCCTTCAGGAACGCAATCTGTTCTTCTTTTCGTTCGAACATAACTTTTCTTGCAACCTCCAGAGAATCCGCAACCACATGTCCCATTCGGACAAGCTCGGAAACGGTTGACTGAATCGCGATACCAGGGGTCTCCAGCATACGGTCATCCAGAAGGACTACACTTTCATCCTGTACCTCTTCTTCCACATGTCCGATCTTCTTGGCAAGCTTGATGATCCAGTCAGAAACCGGGAACAGCAGAACGGTTGTCACAATATTGAATACCGTATGCACCATACTGATCTGTGTCTGGGTGATATTTCCATGCGCCCATGCCGGATTCACAATACTCAGATATGCAATCGCAATAATACTGAAAATGATCGTTCCGATGATATTAAAGATCAGATGCATCAACGCTGCGGTTTTCGCATTTTTCTTTGCACCCACACTGGACAGGATTGCAGTTACGCAGGTACCGATATTCTGTCCCATGATAATATAAATTCTTTGCGCCAAACGGTACAAGACCTGCTGCTGCAAGGCTCTGCAGGATTCCGACCGATGCAGATGAACTCTGGATGATCGCCGTAACTCTTTGCACCCGCCACAATTCCAAGCAACGGATTGTGTCCCAGTGATACGAAAATATTGCAGAATGCTGCATTATCTTTCAGTGGTTCCACCGCTGAGGACATGGATGAAATCCCGACAAATAAAAAGTCCGAAACCAACCACAATACTTGCGATATCTTTTGTCGAACGCCTCTTTCCGGTCAGCATAATGATCACACCGATCATGATCGCAACCGGTGCCAGATTAGACGGACTTAAAAATTTGCCCATTCCACACTGGATACCAGCCATCCGGTAACTGTTGTACCGATGTTCGCACCCATGATAACTCCCATCGCCTGCTGAAGGTTCATGATACCGGCATTTACAAAACCGACTACCATGACGGTCGTCGCAGATGAGCTCTGGATCACTGCGGTAATGAACGCTCCAAGCAATACGCCGAAGAACTTATTCTTTGTAAGTGCTTCAAGTAATGACTTCATCCGGTTGCCGGCAAAGCATTCTCCAGCCCCTGTGCCATGATCTGCATTCCATAAATGAACATACCAAGGCCTCCGACAAACGGAATAATGATACTTGTGTACTTCATAGTCGTGTTATCTCCTCTTATGTACTTTTTTCTTTTTCACTCTGATTCTTATTTTACAGGCCATTTACACAGCCACGATTTCATCTTAACATCATTTTTCTCTCTGTACAATAAATTTTCTTTCGTAGTTCTGACGAAAATTATTCCCATTACCCCTTCATCTTTGGTTCAAATATCCATGATGCAATGTACCCAAAAATCAATGCGCCGCTGATTCCTGCTGCGACTTGCCTTGAATCCTCCAAGAAAAATTCCGATAAATCCTTCCTTGTCGACTGCCTCTTTTACCCCGTTCCATAAAGTATTTCCAAAACCGAGCAATGGCACGCTCACGCCTGCCCCCGCATACTCCTGCAGTGGTTTAAATATCTGTACAAAACCAAGAATACAGCCAAGTACCACCAGGCTTACCATGACTCTTCCCGGCATCATTTTCGTCCGGTCAAGCAGGATCTGCGCCAGTGCACAGATGAGTCCTCCTACCCAGAATGCATTGATATAGTCCATTTTCTTTCCTCCTTTAACAATGTTCCAGCACAATTCCATGTGCAATTCCCGGAACGCTTTCTCCTTCATTGAAGCTGACCGTCGACATCAGCGCCCCCTGTTGGTACAAAAAGGATCCTTTTCCACTCCCCCGATATCAGCTGTGGCATAATATATCTTTGCAAGAGTGATCGCCCGCAGCCGCCGCTTCCACCGGAATTGGTATGCTGTGTCTGCTGATCGAAGATCGTCATTCCGCAGTCCATATGATTTTCTTTGATATCCAGCCCTTTCTTACGAAGCAGATCAAATAAAATCGATTGTCCCACATAGCCCAGGTCTCCGGTAATGATCCGGTCGTAATCCTTTTCACCCCTTCCAAAATCCATAAGATTCTGCAAAATCGTATCACACGCCGCCGGTGCCATACACGCTCCCATATTCTGTGAATCCTTCAGCCCATAATCCACAATTTTCCCAATCGTCACTCCACTGATCCGCACCCGGCTTTTCTTTTTTTCCTACCAGAAAGGCTCCGCTTCCTGTCACTGTCCAGGTAGAAGAAAGTGGTCTCTGATTCGCATAGCCAAGTGGAAAACGAAATTCTTTTTCTGCACTTCCAAAATGACTCGATGTTTGCAAAGAAGCACCAGATCTCCATAGCCTGCCGCCACAGTCATTGCAAAGAAGGGCAAGTGCCTCTCCGGATGTGGAACATGCGCCGAAAAGACCAAACACCGGGATCTGAAGTTCTTCTGCCCCCATCGATGTAGCAATTCCCTGTCTTAAAAAGATCACCGCCAAAGAGATAGCGTACCTCCTCCGGCTGTACTCCCGCATTTTTCAATGCCAGCTTACACGCAAGCTTCTGCATTGTTCCTTCTGCAAGCTCCCAGGTTTCTCTCCAAAAGGTCATCCTCCGATGCAATATCAAAATATTTTCCAAGTGGTCCTTCTCCTTCTTTTTTCCGGCAACCGATCCGGCGCTTACCAGATACGGACTTTCCGAAAATGCAATACTCTGTGTCCCTTTCATCGCATTCATGTCCATCCCTCCTTGCTCACACAATTCCGATCAGCGTCCCAATCCAGTAGAGCAGTCCCAGAACCCAGCTGGTGAAAACTCCGTACAGGATCACATGGTCCTGCGATCGTAAATATCTTGCAGCCAATTCCGAAAACCTGCCCCTCTTTTTTGTATTCAATTGCCGGCGCCGCAACGGAATTGGCAAATCCGGTGATCGGCACCAGTGCTCCCGCTCCTCCCCAGTTCGCGATCTTCGGATAGATTCCAAATCCGGTCAGCACCACACTTGCCAGGATCAGGATCAGTGAACACCAGCTTGCAGAAATATCCTTTGACATTCCCGCCTTTTCGCACGCATTTAAGATCGTCTGTCCAATCGTACAGATGATCCCGCCGGTCACGAATGCTTTTGCCATCGCAGGTCCAGGCTTCCTGACCGGTGTTTTCTCTTTTTACATATGTTTCATACTCTTTTTTCTTTCTCTTGTTGCTTCATTTTCTCCTCCAGTTACCATCTTTTATAGAAAAACAGAAGTGCTCCAAGGCTTTTTCCAAGCGCCATCCCAAAAATCAGCCATGGCACACATTTCAGAATTTTGATCCTCCGGATAAAAATCGGAAAAATATTCAGGATTTCCGCAAGTGCCATTGACCAGCAACCAACAAAAATTCCGGAAAAAGTCCAAACACCGGAACGATCCATTTGCCGCCAGGCATTGCGAGCCCGTATACCCAGAAAATATTTCCAAGGATCCCACCTGCCATAATGCAGTTTTCATACAGCATGACATGCTTCCCGGTATGTGTCCGGTCTGCAAAATCTGACACTACGCCAAGTCCGATAATAAATGAAAACAGTCCTGCCGCGACTGCAAATCCGGATGCAAGACCAACCACCGCCACCAGAATCTGCCTAATCCACATCGACTTCTTTTTTCCTTTCTCGCATAAGCTTCGATCAAAGTTTCCTGAATATCATTTTCATACAAACGCATTTCCACTTCCATCGGCGTCGGATCTGCTGTAAATTTCTTTCTTCCTAAATGATTGAAAAAATCAGGATCCCTACGATCAGCCCGATGCAGTAAGTCAGCTCTATCAGGGTAAATCCATTCGATTCTTCTCCGGTAAGAAGCAGATAAATCCGGGAAAACATCTTTGTCACCGACACATCATTGTTAAATGCCATGATGGAAAATGCTGCTCCGATAAATGTGATTCCCGCAACTACAACCACTTTAATTCCCTGCCAGATAGTATTTCGTTTTTTCTCCCCTTCATAGGTAATGATCAGGTCACTTTCTCCTTCGTTCTGAATCTGTAGTCCGGGAATTTCCCGATGGATACATTCTATGATTTTCAGAACAGACACATATCTGTGCTGTTCTTTTTTCGGGATTTTCAGGATCCGCAGTGGTTTAATCCTGTTCATGATGGAAGAATTGCTGCATTCCATTGTCAGGATATCTCCCAATGTCACATTTGGTTCTTTCACCTCGGTATTCTTTTCCCCTTTGATATAAAGTATTTCATTTCCCGAAGACATCTGTATCCGTCCTTTCTTTTACCGGTAGCGCCTGCCAGATCAGCGTTCCTTCACTTACCTGGTCTGTCCCCGGACATCATTATAATAGTAGATCATTCCGATCAGAACAGCTGTCAGCAGGGCACAAAGAACACAGCCCCAGATATATTTTTTTTCTTCTTTCCAATCGCATCCGCCTCCTTTGTGATCTGTTTCAGATAGGAAATAGTATCCCTGTTTTTCCAGAAAACATACATCCTTTTATTCTTTTGCGTGTTCCCGCATGGTTTTCAGGATCTTTTTCTCCATCCGGGATACCTGCACCTGGGAAATTCCAAGCTCTTCGCCGATTTCTGTCTGCGTCTTATCTGCAAAATAGCGCAGATACAGAAGCTTTTCTCGTCGTTTTTTTTAATTCTTTTATCAGCTCTGTAAGCAGAAGATGATCCAGGATCTTTTCTTCTGCACCGCCTGTATCTGCAATCTTTTCCAGCAAGCATTACTTCATTTCCATCTTTCATACCGACCGGTCTGTGAAGCGATTCCACTTCTCCTTGCTGCCTCCATCGCCATCACCAGCTCCTCTTTTTCCACACCCGTTTCTTCCGCAATTTCTTCCAGCGCGGTTCTCTTCCAAGCTTTTCCGTGAGCGCCTCCTTTGCCTGATATGCTTTATACGCAATCTCTTTTTAAGGAACGGCTGACCTTCAACATCCCGTCATCACGCAGGAAACGCTTTATTTCTCCCGTGATCATCGGAACTGCATAGGTTGAAAATTTCACATCATAGCCCAGATCAAACTTATCGATCGCTTTTAAAAGCCCGATGCTTCCGATCTGAAATAAATCCTCTGCCTCTGTGCCCCGTCCGTAAAATCTTTTCACCACACACCAGATCAGACCGGTGTTTTCCTCCTCCACAAGCTGTGCCCTCGCATTTTCATCCCCTTCGTGAGCCCGTCTGATCAATGCGATTGTGTATCCATACAGCTTCCTTCTTTTCCCCTCCTGTCGTTTTCTTCATCCAAACCGTAGTCCCTTTTCCAGGCACAGATTCCACCTGTACTTCATCCATAAATGCTTCCATAAATGCAAATCCCATCCTCGGACCGATCCATATCCGGCCTGGTCGTATAGAGTGGCTCCATCGCCTGCTCCACGTTTTCGATACCGATGCCCTGATCCTTCACTGTGACTAGAATGGTCTTCTTATCTTTTTCAATCCCGCACCAGACCGTGATCTTTCCGACGTCCGTCCCTCATATCCATGAATAATACTGTTTGTCACTGCTTCGGAAACCGCTGTCTTCACGTCTGCCACTTCCTCCAGAACCGGATCCATCTGCGTCATAAACGCAGCCATTGCCACCCTTGCAAATCCCTCATTCTCCGATCTGCTGTCAAAAACTACTTCCATCTCGTTAAAATATTCCATTACATCATTCCTCCTCATAAATCTGTATGATCTTCGTCACGCCGGACATATTCAGAATCTGCCGCATCCGTTCACTTGTATGTATCGCCCATACTTCCCCGCCAAGAAGAAAGATATGCCGGTACCGTCCCATGATCACTCCAATCCCGGAACTGTCCATAAAATTCGTTCTTCCAAAATCAAAGATCACATATTTGATATGTTGCTCCTCGATCACCTTATCCGCCTCCCGTTTGATCTCCTCCGCATTGTGATGATCCACCTCCGCCGGAAGAAAAATCGTAAGACAATTTTCTTTGATCTGATACTGCATTTTTGCTTAAACCCCTTTCTGTCTTTTTTATTTATACAAATACGCCAATAGCCTTGATGGATTTATAAAAGAGTGCGCATTTACGGCACATAGTGCCTTTTGTTTTATAGGAAGTTCCTTCGGAATTTCCTATAAAACAAAAAGAGAAAGTAACGCCTTTTTTTCGCTACTTTTCTTTTGTGCCTTTTATATTTTATTGTCCCTGGGTGCCTGTTCCACCGGAAGTATTCTCCGAAGTTCCATCTGATCCCATTGCATCCAGTGCGCTCTGTGCCGAATATGCCGCCTGTGTTCCCGGATAATCGGTCGTCGCTTTTTCGTAATTGCTCTTTGCATTGTCCTTATCACCTTTACCGGCATACGCGTCTCCAAGAAGCTTGTACACACCACCATCACTATAAGAGTCATCCATCTTCTGGATCTTTTCAAGATCCGAAATGGCATCATCATAATTTCCACTCTGCACTTCATACTGCGCGGTCGAATACAGGCTCACACATACTCGCGGGAAGACGGAACCGGAGATCGAATCGTAGATTTTCTGTCCCTCTTCTCCCAACGAATCCCTGTTCAGTCCAAGCAACGTATCTGCCATATCCCATTGCTCGTTGTTCCGCCATAATACTGCTGATATACCTTGATCAGGGCATCATAGCTGTCCTGTGTGGATGCGCGGTCTGCTTTGCCGATTCTACCTCATCACTGCTGTTACGGTATCCCTCCAGTTCATCCTTAAGCGTCTGGATCTGTGTCTTCTGTGAAGCTATCTGCTCGCTTAGTGCAATGACATTCCGGTTTTTTGTAGACGACTTTGTCTGGTTTACCGCCGGAGCGATCAGGAACCACACCACTGCCGCTCCAACCACCATACCGATCAGAATATTGACAACTGTCATCACTGCCGCATTGTCTCGCAGTGTTGCCGCAGGCTGGATGATCGTCTCATTTCCCCAGATTGTATGTGACAACCGACTGTCTGCCATGCTTTTCCTCTTTAATATGTGCAACCTGCCGATTCCGCTGACGGTTCAGCTCATGCATATACCGGAGCGTAATATCATTCGTCACATCCAGCTTGAGTGCCGTCTTCAGGCTCTGTCTTGCTTTGGAATACTGTCCGGAATGCATATAAAGAAGTGCCAGAAGCTGATATGCCTTCAGGAAAGACGGATGTGCCACAACCACCTTTTTCAGCTGGATGATCGCAAGATCTTCTCCATTCTGTCTGCAGTATCCAAGACACTGGTTGTATTTGTGAACCGCCTGATTCACTTTCTCCAGCTCACTTGGATTATCCTGAACCTTACTGATATAGTAGCTGGCAATATTCTCTGAAGCCCTGAAGTTTTTACTGATGATCCACTCTACAAAGAGCCTCCGCTACTTCTCCACGTCCATAATAGACAAGTCCGAGAAGATTCCTCGCTGTGATATTTTCTCTGTTAAACTGCAAACTTTTTTAACGACACAATTGCCCCGGACAGATCCCGGATCTGCGCTTTCTTCAGTCCATCATTGTACCAGTAGTTCGACTGGTACTCGAGTTTCTGCTTATAGTCCATCAAAATCTCCCCTATTTTTTCTGATCCATCATCTCTCAAGATATCTGTCATATCAGACAGATCCTCCTGATATACTGCATTCTCGATATCTTCTACTTCCAGACTTGGTTTGAACTTCTTAAGTTCTTCTTCAAAATTAAGCATCTTCTCCTCCTATCAGTTCTTTTAACTCCCCTACCAGATAGAGCGACCCCAGACAGTAAAGTTTCCCTTTCGCCCCTTTTCATTCAATGCACGTGTAAATGCATCAGCAAGCGTGTCCTCCCGATAGACCGGTCTGTCTGTATACTTCGGAACAACGGCAAGTGTATCTGCCTGCGCTCCCCTTTTATTGTCTACTTTGGCAATGACATAAGCATCTGCTTTCGATTCTTTGCATAAAAGCTCGATCATATGACTGTAATCCTTATCTGCAACGGCTGAAAAAGGATTATCAGTGGATGGATTTCCCCCTTCCGCCTCTCTTTGCGAGCCGGATACTCTTTGTAAATTCACGGATTGCCGCAAGATTATGCGCCCCGTCAAAGATAACTCCGGGAAGAACCTCTTCCATTCTTCCCTGCCATTTAACAGATGCAACTACCTTCTGCCATTTGCAGATTTCTGCCTTGTCGCCAAATGTATATCTCATCGCCCGGATTGCAAGTCTTTGCGTTCATCACCTGATAGATTCCGGTGCTGGCCACCTGCCATACGGTATTATTATCATACTCATCCAAAATAGAAAAAGCAATATGTTTGTCTGTAATTTCTTGAATTTTCAACGCATCTTTTTCCATTTTATACCACGGTGCTTCTACATTTTCGGCAGTTTCTTCTATAACCCGACTACTTCTTTCATCAGAGCCGTCAAAAAATACCGGTACGCCTTTTTTGATGATTCCGGCTTTTTCTCCCGCAATCTTTTCAATCGTATCTCCAAGGATCTCTGTGTGATCCAGTCCGATCGATGTGATCACGCTCAGGAACGGATGCTCGAAGGAATTAGTCGCATCCAGCCTTCCTCCAAGTCCTGTCTCCAGTACAATATACTCTGCATCATTCTCTTCAAATGCAAGCATACCCATTCCATACAGGAATTCAAAATAAGAAGGATGTTCCAGCCCTTCCTTTTCCAGTTCTTCTGCCACCTGCCGCACCTTTGCAAAAAATCCGGCAGAAGGTATCATCGTCAATATCTTTTCCATTGATCCGGATCCGCTCGTTGAGCTTCACCAGATGTGGTGATGTAAAAAATCCGACACGCTTTCCCTCAAAAGAAGAATCGCCTGCATATATGCGCAGACGCTTCCCTTTCCGTTCGTCCCTGCCACATGAAGAACCTTTCTTCCCTGGCAGGGATTCCCCCAATCTTCTCATAAATTCACGGGTATGCAAAAGCGTATGCTTCTTTGTAAATTTTGGTATGTCCTCTATATATCGGACTACTTCTTCATACTTCACAATCTTTTCCCGTCTTTCTTAAGCGGAACTCTACTCTGCCCGCTCTTTTCTTCTTTATTATTCTGATCCTGCTGTTCTCCGGACTGTCCGGCATTTTCTGTCTTCTGCTGATCGCCGTCCGTCTTTGCAGAATTCTTCTGTTCTTTTACTTCATCTGTATATTCCAGGATTTTTCCATCCATGTAAATATATTCTCTTGAAGTCCTGAAGATGGTATTGCTTGATCCGACCTGGCTGACCGTAATGATGTCTCCATCCTTCAGCTTACTGTCCGGAAGTTCGATCCTTGTATTATTGAGGAAAGTAGATTCCTGCTTTTCATCATTGATGTAAACCTTGCTCCATTTAGTAAAGTTTGTTCCGTAGAGGCTATAGGTCTCATCCAGATTTTCTACAAGATCCGTGAGCGTAACCTCCTTGATCCCCATCTGCATATGGCCTTCTGTGATCGGCCATATTTACCATTGTATACATACTGGTCTCCATACAGAATATCATACTGTAACAGCTCCAGATCCTTCAGATAATCCTTTGTCTGGCGTCTCTGCTGGTGATAGTTGAATACCGTACCGGAATGTAATCCCAGGCGGTCCATCACATCCGCCATGATCTGGTAGGACGGAATGTTCTTATCCTCTTTCTGAAGTCCAAGATTGTCCCAGATCACATAATTTGTATTGTACAGATAACGGTTCTTCATATCCTTTGCTTCCAGTCCCATTGTCGGCAGATGGTCACCATAGAATACAACCACAGTCGGCTCACCGCGTTCTTCCATCATTTTTACCAGATTACCGGCAAACTGATCCATCTCATATACCTGGTTCACATAGTATTCCCAGGCATTGTTCTTCTCTTCTGTCGGTGCTCCTGTTACGGTGATCTTCGGGTTCTCAATCACCTTTTCTGTCGGATAATTTCCATGTCCCTGTACACTGACTGTAAATACAAAATCCTCCTGCTCGGTAGAGTCCAGAGCGTCTTTGATGTGCGTCAGAAGAATATCATCCTTCGACCATCCATTCTCTGTTGTCTGGAGAATATTCATAAACTCTTTACTTGTAAAGCTGTCAAAACCAATATTGTTAAATACCTTCGCACGGCTGTAGAAATTACCACCGTTGTTGTGAATCGCATGGGTTCCGTAACCGAATGCAGAAAATGCAGTTGCTGCACTTTCACATACCTGATTCTTAAGCTTTGTCTTATAAGGATACTCGCCCGGTCCGAAATAACGCAGGTTCATACCTGTCAGCACTTCAAATTCCGTATTTGCCGTACCTGCTCCTACCGACGGTGCCTTAAAATATCCGCTTGAATAATTTTGAAACATCTTCCGCAGATTCGGAATCGGATCCTCTGACATCTGCAGATCCTCATATTCAATAGGATCAAAGAAAGATTCCAGCTGTACAAACAAGACATTCGGTCTCACACCATTGTCGGATGTGCTCTCTGTCATCTCTCTATTATCCGTGATCTTCTCGATCGTGTCTTTGTTATAATCATTCGGTTCTGAAATACCTGTATTAAAAAGGCTGGCCGAGAAACAATACGGAAGTCCGTAATCCTGATAAGCAAATGCGATATTTCCAAAGTAAGTAGAAATAATCCTCTTATCTACAGCAACATTTGTCAGTACAGAATATCCAAAAAACGCTGCAACAACAATAATCAGCATCGGGATCCTGTGCATCTTTCCTTCATACTGTCCGGCACGTCTCCACATGGCAACCAGCCAGATGAGCAGTGCCGGAACACCAATTCCCATCATCACAAGCTCTGCCACCGAGAAATAGTTTGTAAACAGTGACAGTCCTTCTGTAAATGTCTTTAGATCCTGTGCATTAAACGGCGTAACACGCTTTGCCAGCATCACTCCGTTGACAACACCCAGAAAGAGCCACAATGCACTGATGATCAGTCGTGTAAACACCCGGCGCCGCACCAGATAAGCGATTAAAAGTATAACGAAAATTATTCCGGCATTGTACAAAAAATACCAGCGGTGTTCCTGTCATATACTGCCAAGCTGCAATTGCAGAATGTCTGGACAGTGCTTCAATGATAAAGTTAATGATACAAGCCCACAGTGCCTGAAGCGGCAAAGAGAACCGGTTCATTATCTTATAGTACGGTGCCATCTTTTTTTTGCGAATTTGCTGTTTCGCCGCTTTTCAAGAATCTGCTGTCTTCGCTCATGCTGCTTTTTTAAATGCGCCTTTATATCTCCTGGCTTCATATTCTTCAGCTTCTGCCATTTTCCTTTCAGATCCGGTTTTCCACTGAATCTTTTTAAAATGAATTTCCTTCATCGTCTTTTAACCCCTTACGTGTTTCTGTACCGTCAGGCGCAGTTTATCTGCGCCTGACGGTATATCCGGCTAAAAAAGAATATGCCTTAGTACTTTCCTGCAGTGATTATCTTCCTGCCTTTAAAGCCTCCAGACGTTCTTTCACCTGTTCCATCATCTGTGTATACTTTTCAAGCTTTGCTTTTTCTTCATCAACCTTTGCCTGTGGTGCTTTGCTGACGAATTTTTCATTTGAAAGCATTCCCTTTGCACGGTTGATTTCTTTTTGTAAGCTTTTCTTCTTCTTTTTGTCAGACGCTCGATTTCCTGTTCGAAGTCAATCAGCTCTTCCAGTGGTACATATACAGAAGCATCCGGTACTACGATCGATACGGCATCATCCGCAATACCTGCCTTATCAGCCTGGACAGCAAGTTCAGAAGCACTCATAAGCGGGCATGCGCATGTTGTCAGCTCTTCGAATCCTTCACAGAGCTTCTCATCTTCGCATACTACATAAACCTTTGGCTTTACGGCTCGGCGGTACATTCATTTCTGCCCGCGCATTTCTGACACCACGGATAACTTCTTTCATATGATCTGTTATATTTTCAGCGTCTGCATAGCACCAGTCTTCGCTAAACTGCGGCCAGTCTGACATCATCAGAGATTCTTCTTCCGAAACCAGAGTGCTGTAAATCTCTTCCGTTACAAATGGCATATATGGATGTAACAACTTCAGTGCATTACCAAGAACCGTCTTCAGTGTCCAAAGTGCGCATTGGCGCTCTTATAATTTTCATCAGAATGGTAGATCCTGTATTTTACAAGCTCAATGTACCAGTCACAGAATTCATCCCAGATAAAGTCATATACTTTCTGTACTGCAATACCCAGTTCAAATTTATCCATGTTCTCAGTTACATCTTTTGCAAGTGTATTTACCTTGGATAAAATCCATTTATCGGTTACTTCAAAGTCTGCCTCATCCGGTTTTGGAAATTACCTTATCTTCCATGTTCATCATGATAAATCTGGATGCATTCCATACCTTATTGGCAAAGTTACGGCTGGATTCTACACGTTCGTTGTAGAAACGCATATCATTTCCTGGTGCATTTCCTGTGATCAGAGTCAGACGGAGTGCATCTGCACCGTACTCATCAATGACCTCCAGCGGATCGATACCATTTCCGAGTGATTTACTCATCTTACGTCCCTGGGAATCCCTTACCAGGCCGTGAATCAATACGGTATGGAACGGTTCTTTTCCAGTATGTGCATATCCGGAGAAGATCATACGGATCACCCAGAAGAAGATGATATCATAACCGGTTACCAGGACATCGGTAGGATAGAAATAATTGAAGTCCTCTGTCTCTTCCGGCCATCCAAGTGTTGAGAACGGCCATAAAGCGGAACTGAACCAGGTATCCAGTGTATCTTCATCCTGTGTCAGATGTGTGCATCCGCAATGCGGGCATTTTTCCGGCATCTCACGTGCAACAACCACTTCTCCACATTCATCACAATAGTAGGCCGGAATTCTGTGTCCCCACCAGAGCTGACGTGAAATACACCAGTCACGGATATTGTCAAGCCAGTTCAGGTAGATCTTACCAAAACGTTCCGGTACGAATTTTAATTCGCCGGTCTTGATCGCATTGATCGCCGGTTTGGCAAGCTCATCCATCTTAACAAACCACTGTGGTTTAATCATCGGTTCAACGGTTGTCTTACATCTGTCATGTGTTCCAACGTTGTGTACATGTTCTTCGATGCTTACAAGGTATCCTTCTTTTTCCAGATCTTCTACGATTGCTTTTCTTGCTTCGTAGCGATCCATTCGGGAATATCTTCCGTATCCTTCTACGATGGTAGCATCATCATTCAGGATATTGATTTCCGGAAGATTATGTCTCTTTCCTACTTCAAAGTCATTCGGGTCATGTGCCGGTGTGATCTTAACCGCACCTGTTCCGAATTCTTTATCAACGTAAGCGTCTGCCACGATCGGGATTTCTCTTCCAACTAACGGAAGGATGACATTCTTTCCTACGATATCTTTGTACCTGTCATCGTCCGGGTGTACGGCGATTGCTGTATCTCCAAGAAGAGTCTCCGGACGTGTTGTTGCAATCTCAAGGAAACGGTCTGTTCCAACAATTGGATAGTTAATGTGCCAGAAATGTCCTGCCTGTTCCTCATGCTCAACTTCTGCGTCAGACAGGGAAGTCTTACATACCGGACACCAGTTGATGATTCTGGATCCTCTGTAAATGAATCCTTTTTCGTGAAGCGAAGGAATACTTCTTTGACCGCATTCGAGCATCCTTCATCCATGGTGAAACGTTCTCTGTCCCAGTCACAGGATACACCAAGCTTTTTCAGCTGACCTTCGATGGTTCCTGCGTACTCTTCTTTCCACTGCCAGGTTCTCTTAAGGAATCCTTCTCTTCCGAGTTCTTTCTTATCAATTCCCTCTGCCTTTAACTGGTTTGTAACCTTTACTTCTGTTGAAATTGCGCGTGGTCTGTTCCCGGGATCCACAGTGCATTATATCCCTGCATTCTCTTGTAACGGATCAGGATATCCTGAAGTGTATTATCGAGAGCATGTCCCATATGCAGCTTACCGGTGATATTCGGTGGCGGCATTACCGTTGTAAATGGTTTCTTACTCCTGTCAACTTCAGCGTGAAAATACTTTTCTTCACACCATTTTTCATAAAGTTTCGCTTCAATCTCTTTCGGATTGTAGGTCTTTTCAAGATTCTTACTCATTGTTTCCTCCTCTTATAAGTCCACCGCGCACTTTTGCTCTCTCTCTATAAAGAAAAAAAAGCCCTTTACAATATGTAAAGGGCGTGTATAAACGCGGTACCACCTTTGTTCCACGAAATAAATCCATCTCGTATCTCTCACAGTTCTATAACGGAAACCACCCCGTGATATCCTACTCGCCCTTTTTCAGATACCCGGCTCCAAAGCTACCTTCTGCAACCACTTCCCGTAAACCGTCTCTCAGCCTGTGAACGGTTCTCTCTTCTTCGGACCAGTCTGCATACTCCTCTTTCTCATTGCCTTTTCCCATAACTATTGATAATCATAGTATTCAAAGTCCGATTTGTCAAGAAGTTCATGAAATCTTTAGAACTTCTTAAAGATTAAATTTTTCACTTAACTCAAAAAAGGCGAAATCCCTCTGAATAAGAAAGATCCCGCCCTAAATTCCTAAGCCTCGTCAATCGCTTTTCCGATATCGTGGCGCATATATTTGTTATCAAATTTAACCCATTCGGTTGCTTTGTAAGCATTGGCACGGCCTCTTTGAGCGTTGCTCCTTTGGCTGTCACGCCGAGGACACGTCCTCCGTTTGTCACGATCTGGTCTCCGTCGAATTTGGTTCCGGCATGGAAGCAATAGTATCCTTCATGCTTCTTGAACTCGTCAAGACCTGTGATCGGAAGTCCTTTTTCATAAGCGACCGGATAACCGTCAGATGCAAGTACCACACAAACTCTTTGCATTGTCTTCAAACTGAAGATCTACCTGATCCAGTGTTCCGTCGATACAGGCTTCGATCACATCGATCAGATCATTCTTCATACGCGGAAGAACAACCTGCGCCTCCGGATCTCCAAATCTGGCATTATATTCCAGAACCTTTCGGTCTGTCTTCGGTAAGCATCAGTCCGAAGAAGATGATCCCCTTGAACTCTCTTCCCTCTCTTTGCCATTGCATCTACCGTCTTCTGGTACACATATTTTCGGCAGAATTCGTCAACTTCTTTTTGTATAGAAAGGACTCGGTGAGAAAGTTCCCATACCACCGGTATTCAATCCCTGGTCTCCGTCTTTGGCTCTCTTGTGATCCTGCGCGCTTGTCATAGTCTTGATGGTCTTTCCATCCACAAAGGAAAGAACAGAAACCTCACGTCCTGTCATGAATTCTTCTACAACCATGGTATTACCGGATGCACCGAATTTCTTGTCCAGCATAATCTCTTTCACGCCGGCTTTTTGCTTCTTCCAACGTATTACAGATCAGTACACCTTTTCCAAGTGCCAGACCATCTGCCTTCAGAACGATCGGAAATTTGGCTGTCTCCAGATAAGCCAGCGCTTCGTCTGCATTGTCAAAGTTCTCATATCTTTGCGGTCGGGATGTCATATTTTTCATCAGATCTTTTGAAAATGCCTTGCTTCCCTCCAGGATTGCTTTGCATTTTTTCTTGGTCCGAATGCGCGGATCCCGGCTTTTCAAATTCATCTATAAGGCCGCCAACCAGCGGATCATCCATTCCTACGATTGCCAGATCGATCGCTTTTTCCTTTGCAAATGTAACCAGCTTGTCAAAATTCCATCGCACCAATCGGTACGCATTCTGCAAGCTCTGCAATCCCGGCATTTCCCGGTGCACAGTACATCTTCTCTACCTTGCTGCTCTTTGCTACACAATATGCAATTGCGTGTTCTCTTCCGCCACCGCCTACGATCAATACTTTCATTGGTGCTCCTCCTTCTCTAACGGGCAATTGACACTCTGCCATCTTTTACTGTTACTTTTTCCATTTGCGATCAGGTCGATCGCATGTGGAAGGATCTTCCACTCCGCCTGCTCCATCACACGTCTCTGCAGAACCTCCGGTGTATCGCCTTCTTCTACTTCAACAGCCTTCTGGAGAATGATCGGACCGGTATCCGTTCCTTCGTCTACAAAATGTACGGTTGCTCCAACCACCTTTACCCCTCTGGCAAGTCTTTGCCCTCATGAACCTTCAGTCCATAAAAGCCGACTCCGCAAAACGACGGAATCAGGGACGGATGGATATTGATGATCTTATTCCGGTATCTGCTGATCATTTCTTCCGGGATCACAACCAAAAATCCCGCCAGAACGATCAGATCCGGTTTCAGTTCGTCTACCTTTTCAAGAAAAACTTTGTTAAACTCTTCTCTTGTCTCAAAATCCTTCGGCGAAACGCACTGTGCCGGGATCTGATGATTCCCGGCTCTTTTGAGTGCATATGCGTTCTTATTATTGCTGATGACACCGACCAACTCTGTATTGGTGATCGTGCCATTTTCCACTGCATCAATGATTGCCTGCAGATTGGTTCCGCCTCCGGATACAAGTACAGCAACTCTTAACATAAAGTAACTCCTTTTTCTCCTGCTTCTACATAACCAACCACAAATGCTTCATCTCCAGCTTCTTTCATTGCCTTAATTGTAGCATCTACATCCTTTTCATCGACAGCGACAACCATGCCGATACCCATATTATAGGTATTGTACATCATCTCTTCTGCAATGTTGCCAGTCTTTGCGATCAGGTTAAAGATTGCAGGGATTTCATAGCTGTCCTTCTTTACCACTGCACGGATTCCTTCTGGAAGCATTCTAGGAATATTTTCGTAAAATCCGCCACCTGTGATATGACTGCATCCTTTGACTCTTACACCGGCTTCTTTTACGTTCTTCAGTGCTTTTACATAAATTCTGGTCGGAGCAAGAAGTGCTTCGCCAAGTGTCTTTCCTAATTCATCATAATATGTATTTAATGATTCTTCTGTAATATCAAATACATTACGAACCAATGAGAAACCATTACTGTGAACACCTGTAGACGGCATTGCAACAAGTACATCACCTGGCTTAATATTAGAACCGTCGATAATGTCTTTCTTATCTACAACTCCGACTGCAAATCCTGCAAGATCATACTCATCCTCCGGCATCAGTCCCGGATGTTCCGCAGTCTCTCCACCTACAAGTGCACATCCTGACTGCTTGCAGCCCTCTGCCACACCGCTTACGATCGTAGCGATCTTTTCCGGGTAATTCTTTCCACATGCAATATAATCCAGGAAGAATAATGGTTCTCCACCAGAGCATGCGATATCATTTACACACATTGCAACTGCATCAATTCCGATAGTATCATGCTTGTCCATTACAAATGCAAGCTTCACCTTTGTTCCACATCCATCTGTTCCGGAAAGAAGTACTGGTTCTTCCATATTCTTAATTCCACTTAAATCAAATGCACCTGCAAAACCGCCAAGCCCTCCTAACACTTCCGGTCTCATGGTTTCTTTTACATGCTCTTTCATCAGCTCTACTGATTTATATCCTGCTTCGATATCTACGCCGGCTGTCTTATAATCCAACATTTTCTATATCCTCCTGGTATTTTCACTGACATCTGTATGCCTACATCTGCTTGATATATTCTTTGTGTCCGATTTTTTCAAGCTTTTCTGCTTTTTTCTGGACGGTTTCTTTCATTTCTGCAGTGTAATCCTTCAATTTCTGAAGAAGCTCAGGATCTGAGGTTGCAAGAATCTTTGCAGCCAGAATAGCTGCGTTTGCTCCGCCATCGATCGCAACTGTGGCAACCGGGATTCCAGGCGGCATCTGAACGATTGAATAGAGTGCGTCGACACCCTCCAGATTCTTCCCTGACATTGGGATTCCGATAACCGGCATCGGGAAAATTCTTTGCACACATTCCTGGAAGATGTCTTTGCCATACCTGCACCTGCAATAATTACTTTGAAGTCTTTTGCTTCTGCAGACTTCGCATATTCATAGAATACATAAGGCTCACGGTGTGCCGAGATGATCGTCATCTCATAATCGATTCCAAACTTTTCCAGCATGTCGGCAGCTTTTCCCATTACTTTCATATCTGAGTCGCTGCCCATTACGATTCCAACTTTTGGCATAATGATCTCCTTTTTCTTTTATCTATAAGTATTTTAATAAATAGCTAACCACTTGTAAGTTATTTTACTAAGTCTGTTGCGGTATGTCAACCGTTACTTATCTGACCATTATTTAATTTTACTTATTGGTATTATTGAAAATCCATAACTAATACTAATTCAGAGGTTCATTGAGGATCTCTGTTCCCGGAAGAACAAACCGTCCATCACGGATAATTTCTGTCTCTGTTCCGTCTTTCGCCACTACAACAATGCTTCCCAGCTCATCATAAGGGATGGTGATATCGGTATGGCACTGGAAATATGCTTTCGACGGATCCTCTTTTCTCAAGATCGATATGCTGTTGTCTCTTGCAATAATCTCTTTTCCATCCGGATTGTAAACCTTTACATCCTCTGCCCAGCTGTAGCAGGTATCCCCTACTGCAAAATGCGGTCCCGTCTTTTCAGCGATCAGAATCGTATATTTATCTGCAATATCATATTTCTTCGCAACCGCATAAGCTGTGGTATTGGTTCCGATCGCAAACTCGCCGATCGGAAGTGTCTGATGATTGTGCAGAATATTATCGAAAAATATTTTTTTATTTTCTTCTTCTGAATCAAAATTGGTGCAGGTATACTCTGTGATCTTTCCTTCTTTAAAACTGATCTTCAGATTGTAATACGGAAGTCCGTGAAGGAATACCTTGCTCAAAAAAAGGGTACCTTCTGTTCCTTCCAGTACCGGGGAAGTGAACACCTCACCTACCGGGATATTGACATCGGCAACACAGTTTTCAAAGATCGTCTCTTTTGTCGGATCGGCAAGCGGATGAAGCATCACTTTCAGATCCGTCTGGTTTTCGCCTGAGCCTGTTACTTTTACATACTCTCCTTTATCCAGTGCATCGATCATTGTCTCTTTGCACCTTCTGGTAAAGCTTGTAATCCAGAGTATTGATCTTGATCGTTTCATCAAAGATCTCATGATACTGCTCTCCGATTTCCGGAACCGGCCAGGAAATGATCGTAAAGCTTCTCTCATCTCCCGGAAGATATTCATTGGTCAGACGTCCGGCTTCCATTCATCGCAACCAGAAGCTCTTCCTGCTTTTCGCTTAATTTAACTGCCTCTGGTTTAGCCTGCGGAACAAAAGTCTTTTCTCCGAAAATGTCGATCACTGCCGGTCCTGCATAGCCTCTTTGCAATCTCTTTATTCTGCTCGTAAGTGGTACGCATCACTTCCAGCTTTCGCTCTACATACTGTTTATCCATCCCAAGCCCGATATCATCTCTGTGGTCATAGACATACTGCTTGTTGCCGGAAATATTGAAAAATCCGATCTGGCTGTTACGTCCTCTTGTGATCACGCTGTGACTTGTCCGGAAAATACTCGGCTTTAATCCCATTTTGGCAAAATTCTCAATGGCTTTTTTACGATCCGTTCAAATCCCATTGCATAGTAAATGTTGACTACAGATTTTTTTTGACAGGTCTTTTCCGGTATTTACAAAACCAATCCTGTATCCTTCACTGAAGGTATCTGCCATCTTATCAATCTTCTCCTGTGGAAGTGAATTTAAGTATGCGGCTGTCTCTCTTTCATTTACCCCCACATATTCTCCCATACGGTAGAGATAACGCAGATCGGAAAGATCTTCATTCATGATCATATTCACAATGAAGCATCCTCTTTCCGGATCGATCTGGTCTTTGATGCGGTCTGCCGCAAATACATCGCAGTAATCACTTGCATACCAGTAAAAGATTTCCTTCAGGCTTTCCAGTCCTGCAGGCTTTTTCTTCTTCAAATTTGTTGTAGATTTCAATCAAAAGCTCTGCTCCGATCACAACATACTCCATACGCTGTTCCTGAACATAAGAAATGCCTCCGCGGATCTCGGTGTAAACCGCAGACAAAAAAGCTTCCCAGTTCTCCTCCCAGCACCAAAACCGCATAAGCCGGATTTGCATAAGATTTCTCATAGTTTGCTTCCAGTTCGTCTGCATAAAGATCCTTCATCTCTTCCTGCAGCTCTTCTTCTGACATCTCTTTCTGCTTTCCGCTTTCCACATTCCGTTTCAGCTCATCAAGCTTTAAAATAAACCGAGCCACATGCTGGAAATATTCCCGATATGGCTCTGCTACTGTTTTTCTTCTATTATTGCTTTCATTCTGTCAATTGCCAGATTATATCTTTCTTCCATTTATACACATCCTCTTATAAATACTAAGATCAGGGCAAGTAAAATAAGTCCGTTTACAACAATTCCGATCTTGCAGGTCAGATAATTTTTTATCTCTTTCTTTAAATCCTTTTACACCCGTTACAATACCGATGCAGGCAAGAATCATATCGAAAACCCCAAAGCTTCCTACCATTCTTTGCTGATTTCCCTTTATTCATAAATGCCATTACAATCAATCCCGCTATCACTGCCGTAACAAGTACTGCCATCACACAGGACAAGATTCCCTTGCGGGAATGTTTTCTTTTATCTGACCATACTTCCGGCTTCTTTTATTTCGATCTCTTTCGCGTGCTCTTTTTTTATCTCTCCTGCTTCGCATCGTGCCATCTCCTTATCATATTACAAATCGCGAAGACGATATACCCGATCACACCGCCAAGGGTGTTGGCAGCATATCATCCACATCAAAACTCCCCACTCTTGTTACCAGCTGAAAGCACTCCACAAAGAAGCTCACTCCAAAACTGTAGAAAAGGGTAAGAAAAAAGCTACGATACCGGCTTGCCATCGGCATAAAAAATCCAAATGGTATGAAAATCAGGACATTTCCGAACAGATTTGCATAAGATACCCATCCCAAAACATCTCGATACAGCCAAAATCTTTTTTATTTCACAGAAAAGAACCAGGTTATAATGATATTCCCCGGTTCCTTCCGTCCATACCAGTCAGAAAAAAATCAGAAAGTAAAATAAAAATCCAATATACAGGACAAATAAAATCTTCCCAAGAACCCGAAGTCTTTTTCTGTTCTTTGCTTTCAACTTAAAGCGCCCTTCCTAAAATGTCAGTCCCTTTTTCGCACCAAGCGACTTTCCACCGCTGACAAGCAAAATGATCCCGGTTGTCACACCAACAACAATAGAAATAATTCCGATCGCAATATTGGCACCGCCGGCAAGTCCCATCACCTTATATGTCTTTTCTGTCACTGTAACTCCTCCTTATTTTGCACCATACTGCTCATAGTATGCGTCGATTGCGACCTTGATCTTGTCATCGATAACAATTTCACCATTGCATGGTTTGTTGTACAGATGCTCTACTACATCCTTCATGGTTACGATTGCATTAGTTTCAAATCCGTAAAGATCCTTTACTTCATCGAGTGCGCATTTTACTCCGCCTTTTCCTATTTCCATACGGTCTAGAGATACCATAAGTCCAACAATTGTTACATCAGCGGCTCCTCTTACCTTCGGTACAGTCTCTTCCATGGATTTGCCGGATGTGGTAACATCTTCGATCATAACCACGCGGTCTCCGTCCTGAAGCTTGCTTCCGAGGAAGCTTCCTTATCTGCTCCGTGATCTTTTTTCTTCTTACGGTCTGAGCAGTAACGGATCTCTTTTCCGTATAATTCACTGTAAGCGATCGCGGTTACAACTCTAAGCGGGATTCCTTTGTAAGCCGGTCCGAACAGTACGTCAAAATCATCGCCGTATCGGTCATGGATTGCTTTTGCATAATATTCACCGAGTCTTTTTAACTGTGAACCTGTTACATAAGCACCAGCATTCATGAAGAATGGTGATTTTCTTCCACTCTTTAATGTAAATTCTCCAAATTTAAGCACGTGGCTTTCTACCATAAAATCAATAAATTCCTGTTTGTAGCTTTCCATTTTATTTATCCTCCATCTCTTATCTGTTCTTTATTTTACAATTCCAACCATATCTTTCACAGACTCAAAGCCATTCTTCTTCATGTACGCTTCAATTCCATCGATCACTTCCATCGTCACTGCCGGATTGTGAAAGTTGGCTGTTCCTACGGAAACGGCAGTTGCTCCTGCAAAGAAGGAATTCGATCGCATCTTCTGCGCGGAAATACCGCCCATCCCGATGATCGGGATATTCACTGCCTGTGCTACCTGATATACCATGCGGACAGCGATCGGTTTCACGATCGGTCCGGAAACACCTCCGGTTTTATTTGCCACTGCAAATGTCTTGCGATTGATATCAATCTTCATACCGGTCAGGGTATTGATCATGACAGGGAAACTGCGTCCGCACCGCCTGCTTCTGCCGCCTTTTGCTATCTCAGTAATATCGGTTACATTCGGTGTCAACTTCATGATGATCGGCTGCTTTGCGATCTTCTTGATCTGTCCGGTCAGCTCTTCTACATGCTTTGCATCCTGTCCGAAAGCAAGGAATCCTGCATTGACATTCGGGCAGGAAATGTTGATTCCATCATATCGATCGGTTCATCCGCAAGGCGTTCTACCACTTCAAGATACTCTTCCGGTGCATGTCCGCAGACATTCACAATGATCTTGGTATCATAGTTTTTCAGATACGGAATATCTTTTTACAGAACAGATCGATTCCCGGATTCTGAAGTCCTATGGCGTTCATCATTCCGCCGTAAACCTCGGCTACACGCGGAGTCGGATTGCCCGGCCACGGTACATTTGCCACACCTTTTGTTGTCACAGCTCCAAGCTTGTTCAGATCTACAAATTCAGAAAACTCTTCTCCTGATCCGAAGGTTCCTGATGCCACTGTTACCGGATTTTTCCATTCTACTCCGGCAATATTTACACTCATATCCATCAGATTTCCACCTCCGTAGAAAGAAATACCGGTCCGTCTTTACAGATACGTTTGTTGTGCACATTGCTGTGCGCATCCTTTTCCTTTGACTTGCACACGCACGCAAGACAGGCACCGATTCCACATGCCATTCTCTCTTCCAGAGAAATATAGCATTCGATTCCGTTTGTTTCTGCATACTGTTTGATCGCACGGAGCATCGGAGTTGGTCCACAGGCATAGATCATATCTGCTTCCAGCGCATTCTCACGGATTGCATCCATGACATTTCCTTTTGTTCCGACACTGCCATCTTCGGTTGAAATATAAAGCTCTCCTGCCTGTTCAAATTCTTCTTTCAGGAAGGTATGTGCATCACGGTATCCAACCACAATCTGCTTTTTCTCACATTTCATCTGTTTTGCAAGCTCCAGGATCGGCGGCACACCGATTCCTCCTCCCATCAAATACCTTCTTTCCTTCGGCCTTCTCAAATGGGAATCCATTACCAAGTGGTCCGATCACCGGAATGGTATCTCCTGCCTTCATCTGTGAAAATTCTTCTGTTCCGGTTTTTCCCCTGTTACACGGTAAACCACACGAAGTTTTTCCACCTTCTTTATCAATCTCACAGATACTGATCGGGCGTGGAAGAAGCTTGCTTCCATCATTGGTATACATGGAAATAAACTGCCCCGGTCTTGCACTCCCTCTTTGCTTCTGTCTGGATCCACATACTGAAAATCCCATCAGCAATTTGCTGCTCCTGAGAAACAACCATTGCCTGTTCTTTTTTCTTTGTAGTCATCTTCTATTCTCCTATAATCCGGATTTGCCGGTATGTCAGAAGCTTCTGTCACACCGGCTCATTCTTTCTCTTATCTGTTCTCAAGCGCGCCTTTGATATCTGCTACCATGGCTTCTACTCTTTGCACGGGATGCATCTCCAAAGTTCTCTGCACCGTATTTTGCATAAGCTTCCTGCTTATATCTTTGCAATGATTCCTCTGGATGAGTTTACGATTGCTCCAAGTCCATCTTCATTAAAGAAATGAACCAGATCTTTTCCTTTTCCACCTTGCGCACCATATCCCGGCACAAGGATGTAAGATTTCGGCATCACTTTACGAAGTACTTTTCCCATCTCCGGATAAGTAGCTCCGACAACTGCTCCAATGTAGCTGTACTCGTCACCCATGCAGTCTTCTCCCCACTGTGCAACTTTTTCACCGACCAGTTCGTAAAGCGGACGACCATCGATCAGCCGATCCTGGAATTCTCCGCTGGATGGATTGGATGTCTTTACAAGGATAAAAAGACCTTTCTTCTCTTCTTTACATACTTCAATAAATGGCTTTACTCCGTCAGATCCAAGATACGGATTCACAGTAGCGAAATCTTCATCGAACGGTACATAGGATTTGCTTCCCTACCTGAACCCTTTCAAGATGTCCAACAGCATATCTTTGCTGAAGTAGAACCAATGTCTCCTCTCTTGATATCTCCGATGATAACAAGACCTTTTTTCTTTACAGTAGTCTACCGTCTTCTTGAATGCCTGAAGTCCCGGAATTCCAAACTGTTCGTACATAGCGATCTGCGGTTTAACTGCCGGGATCAGATCATAAGTCTTATCCACGATCTCTTTGTTGAACTGCCAGATAGCTTCTTTTGCTCCTTCCAAAGTCTCGCCATACTCTGCAAATGCCTTTTTCTGTACCTGCTCTGGTACATAGGAAAGCATCGGATCCAGTCCGACAACGATAGGTGCTCCTGTTTTTTAATGTTAGCGACTAATTTGTTAATCATCTTATTCCCTCCAGTTTTCTATTTATATTTTTGCTGTAACAGAAAGTATTGTCCTTTTGTTACCTGAAAAAAATATTCTTTACTTATGATATCATATTAAAAACTAAAAGGGAATGCCGTTTTCGGCATTCCCTCCGGATTTCTGTTATTGATTGATTTTATTTCTCACCTGTTCCAATCTTTGCATCAAGCTGATTATCTGCATTCGGATTATTCTCATCCTGCTGATATTCAACTTCTACGTCCGGCGTAATTCTTTTTTTGTGAATATTTCTTCCATTCGGAGTATAGTACTCAGCCATTGTCAGCTTCACACAGGTTCCGTCTCCAAGATCAAAAATCTGCTGAACGATTCCTTTTCCGTAAGTTGTTGTTCCGACGATCGATCCAAGTCCGTAGTCCTGGATCGCTCCGGCAAAAATCTCGGAAGCACTTGCACTGTTGCCGTCAACAACAACCGACATCGGCTTCGTAAACTGGTGTTCATCATCCGATGAGATCACCTCTTCGTGACCACTTTTTTGTCTTTTGTTGACACGATCGTACCTTTTGGCAACAGCAGATCCAGCATCTGTGTGACTGTCGCAAGATTGCCTCCCGGATTTGCCCGAAGGTCAACCACAAGTCCTTTCATCCCCTGATCCTCCAGACTGTCAAGTGCACTCTTGAACTGGTCGTAGGTCACACTGTCAAATTCCGTAACCCGGATATAACCGATCTGGTCATCCTTCATTTCAGACTTGACTGTCTCCACCTGGATTTTTCTCCGGGTAACCGTCATTGTCACTTCCTTCGCATCATCCCCACGCAGGACTGTGATATCAACAGTCGTATTCTCTACACCGCGGATCAGCTGTACAACATCGGAAAGATCCGTTCCACTTACGTCCTTATCTCCAACCTTATACAGAATATCATTTACCTGGATACCTGCTTCATTCGCCGGGCTGTTCTCATAAACCTGAACTGCAGTGATCACCTTAGTTTCCTGATTCTGTGAAAAAACAACTCCGATTCCCGAATACTCTCCCGAAGTTGATTCCTGCAGGGATTTAGTCTGTTCTTCATCATAGTATACGGAATATGGATCTCCCAGTGCATTAATGTATCCACTGTAAAGTCCGTTCTCCAGATCTTCTTCTTTCAAATCATCTGTATAAAGATAATTTTCATCAATCAGCTTTTTCAGTTTATTCAGTTTTTCTCTTCCTGCGCATTTACAACCTTTTCCTGACTGGTCCCAAGGTCTACACCTGCGACATTCATAATTCCAAGTGCCGCAAAGCACCTACCATAAACATGGCGAGGGCGCCTGCAAGCGCCCCCTTCCAAAAAAATTCTTTTTATTATTTTCCATCATTTACTCTTTCATACCTGTTATGTATTATCTTACAGATAGTTCAGTGGATTGACCGGTACACCACCTACATGAACTTCAAAGTGAAGATGTGGTCCTGTGGAAATTCCGGTCGTACCGACATTTCCGATCACCTGACCTCTTGCCACCGTCTGTCCCACGGTAACATTCATCGAACTCAGATGCTGATACCATGTCTGCATTCCATTACCGTGATTGACTACGATGTAATTTCCACGTGCACTATTGTACTGTGCGGTAATAACAGTTCCAGAATCAGCCGCATAAACTCTTTGCTCCGTATCCTGCACCATAATCGATTCCGTCATGACCGGTTGTTGCACCTGCAGTCGGTGCCACACGTCCGCCAAAGCCACTGGTAATCGCTGCTCCCGGTACCGGATGTGTAAGTGATCCGGTTCCCGTTGCACTTGCATTGCTGCTTGTATTGCCTGAACTGCTTGTGCCTGACGAAGCTGATGCCTGAGCTGCCGCCTGCCGCCTGTGCGACCTGAGCTTACCGCTGCCGTCGCTTCTGCTTCTTTTCTGCGGGCTTCTGCCGCCTCTGCTTCTGCAATCAGTTGCTTCAGCTTGTCAGCGTTACTGCTGATCTCAGATGTCAGGTTATTGATCTGAATGTTCTTATCAGCAAGAAGCTTTTCTACATTTGCCTGTTCTCCCGCAAGTTCATCCTGCAGGTTTTCCAGCTCTGCATACTCTTTTTTAAGTGCACTTTCTCTGTTCTCGACATCTTTTCTTGTATCTTCGTATTCTACAAGAAGTTCACGGTCGCATTTGGAAATCTTATTGATGTATTCTGCTTTGTTCAGCAGATCTGCAATACTGTTAGCTTCCATCAGGATCTCCAGGAATTCATTGCTCCCGTTCTCATACATATACTTGATACGCGACTTCATCGTCTGGTACTGGTCATCTTCGTTGGCTTTCGCAGTTACCAGCTCTGTCTCTGCATCATTGATCTCAGTCTCTTTTGCAGTCAGATCTGACTGTGTCTTCTCCATCTTTGATACAATGGAATCCAGTTCAGAAGAAAGTTCCGACTTCTCCGCCTCAGCCGTATTTTTCTGCTGTTCCAGCTCCTCTTTGCTTCTTTTTCGCATCGAAATATCATCAGCCTGTGCCGGAATTACCATACCGAAGCAAAGCGTAAACGCCAGTAACGCCCCAAGTATCTTTTTTCCCTCTTATCATATTCGTCTCCCTTAAATATTATGCGACTAGACTCTTAAGTGCTTTCTAATCGTAAAGAAACTTCCCACAAAACCAATTCCGATTCCCAGTAAAAAGTCCGACCGGAAGCAGTGTCTTGTATACCTGCCCCACCGGAAGGAAATCCAGAATATTATTCAGCAGACTGAATTTTGTAAGAATATAAGTAATTGCTCTATTATAAAGTACATAAAGGATACCAAGCGGAATCGCCGCACCGACAAGACCGATCAGGATACCTTCAATGATAAACGGTGCCCGTACAAAACCATCCTTCGCACCGATATATTTCATGATTGCAATCTCTTCCCTTCGGACAGTAATACCCATTGTGACCGTATTGCTGATCAGGAAAATGGATACTGCCAGAAGAATCGCGATGATAACAACCCATACCATACCAGCTTGTTCACACTGTTCAGTGTATTGGCTACGGTATCTGATTTGTTAACCTTGCGAACCCCGTCAAGGCTTTCCGCAAAGGAAACCAGCTTCTTCTGTGAAGCCACATCTGTCATATATACTTCATAGTTGTCAGATCCTGCCAGAGGGTTATCATTTTTTAAATCCTTCTGCAAGGTCACTTGATTCGCCAAAATACTGATCTTTAAATGTCTCCCATGCTTCGTCCGCAGACACATACTTGATCTCTTTTACACCATCCTGCTTTTTTAAGCTGTGCGCCAATATTATCAATCTGCTCCTGCGTTGCATCATCATTAAAAAATACAGTGATTGCCACACCTTCTTCTGCTTTGTGTACAATATACTGAAAGTTCATAATAATTGAGAAAAACAGTCCGAACACAAAGATACATGCAGCCATAGTTGCAACAGATGCCAGTGAAAACATCTTATTTCTTCCAATATTCTTAACTCCCTGTTTCGCGGAGTATCCAACTGTACTAATCCTCATGCTTATACCCACCTTCTTGTTCGTCGCTGACAATGACACCCTTCTTCATCGTAATAACGCGCTTTTTCATCTCGTTTACAATTTCCTGGTTGTGAGTAACTACCAGAACTGTAGTTCCTCTCTCGTTCGCTTCTTCAAGAAGTTTCATGATTTCCCATGAGTTGGTTGGATCCAGGTTTCCTGTCGGCTCATCAGCCAGCAAAATAGCAGGCTCATTGACAACTGCTCTGGCAATTGCAACTCTCTGCTGTTCCCCACCAGACAATTCCTTCGGGAACGCTTTGTACTTCTGTGCCAGTCCGACAAGTGACAGAGCCGCCGGCACTTTCTTTTTGATGACACGGGTTGATTTTTCTGTAACCCGCTGTGCAAATGCAATATTCTCATAAATATTGCGGTCTTTCAGAAGTCTGAAATCCTGGAATACAACGCCGATTCCTCTTCTGTACTGCGGAATCTGGCGATGTTTCATACGATTCAGATTCTGACCGTTGACAATAATCGTACCTGACGTTGGTTCGATCTCCTTCATCAGAAGACGTATCAACGTAGACTTTCCGGAACCGCTGTCTCCAACTACGAATACGAACTCTCCCTGTTCGATCCGAAGGTTGATACCATTGAGTGCAGCAATACCCTTCGAGTATTCCTTGGTAACTTCTTTAAGTTCTATCATATGCTCCTCCTAATTATCCATACTCCGATATAACTTAATACTCCAGTGTTTCCATGTATTTCATATATTTGACTACCATCAGCGCGATCTTAAATGTAATGGCATCCTCAAACACTCTCAAATCAAGGCCTGTACTCTTCTGGAGCTTATCCAGACGATATACCAGCGTATTACGGTGGATATAAAGCTGTCTTGAAGTCTCAGACACATTCAGGCTGTTCTCAAAGAACTTATTGATGGTCGTGAGCGTCTCTTCATCAAATTCGTCCGGAGATTTCCCCTCAAAAATTTCGCGGATAAACATCTTGCAGAGCGGAATTGGAAGCTGATAGATCAGTCGTCCGATTCCAAGCGCACTATATGCAATAACTTCCTTCTCGTCGAAGAAGATCTTTCCTACATCGAGCGCAAGCTTCGCTTCTTTGTAAGACTTGGATACTTCTTTGATGTCATTGACGATCGTACCATATGCGATACGGATATTCTCTTTTCCTTCTGCTTTCAGAAGATCAAGAATCTCATGCGCAGTCTTGTCCATCTCCGGATATCCATCGCCAGGGGACCTAATTCTTTTACTACGATGATGTTCTTCTCATCAACAGCTGTAATAAAGTCCTTGCCCTTTCCACCCAGAACAGAACGGAGACTGTCAAGCGCACTGACATCTCTCTCCCGAGAAGTCTCAACTATAAAGATATCACGTTTTACCTCTGTGTCAATATGTAATTTTTTGGCGCGATTATAAATGTCCACCAGAAGCAGATTGTCCAGAAGCAGATTTTTTATGAAATTATCCTTGTCAAAACGCTCTTTGTATGCAACCAGAAGATTCTGGATCTGGAAGGCCGCAATCTTGCCAACCATATAAACATCTTCACTGCCGCCATTGGCGATCAGAATGTACTCCAGCTGGTGTTCATCATAAATTTTGAAAAACTGGTACCCCTGAATTACCTGGCTATCTGCCGGAGAATCTACAAACGCAAGAACGGCATTCTCATAATCTCCAGGCTCCGGAAATGTTGTCGCCAAAGTCTTTCCATCTGTATCCATCACTCCAAGATCAATCCTTGTAATTGATTTCAACCCTTCAATCGTATTCTGCAGTATCTGATTTGATATCATATTCTCTCTCCTCCATCCTCCGTGGTTCTATACACTTTGTACAATCTTCATAGATTTTTTTGATTTTTTTATTATTTTCAGTCTTTTGTCGCTTCAATTATACTTCTTTTCTTTTTTGCTCTTTTTGATCTCCCGTTTTAAAATCCTTTTACCGATAAAATTTTTCAGGTGATCTGCCCAGTTCTCACCATTTGCAAAGGAAGCAATACTATGTCCTGTTCCAAACCACATTCTGGTATTCAGCTGCTCTTTGCACCGGTAAACAAACTGTTCCTGCCAAGGGAAATCCATGCTGGCAATCACACAGTCTACTTCTCCGCCGTTGACCAGATTGGTGATCCTGTCATCCTCACTTTCGTCTGCCGGTACTGCTTTCATACCGACAACCTGAATCCCACTGTATGCCTCATGCAGATAGCCCTGCAGTCTGTCTCCTTCTTCCTCAGATCCTGCCAGTATAAATATCTTACAGCGGTTCTTATGAAAATAATGGAATACCATCTTCAGCATCGTCTGATCCTCCATCTCCTGGATCCGCTTTCTATCTGTGATCTTTGCGGCTTCAAGAATCGCCATATCTCCCGGAAGCAGAAGATCCAGTTTCTCCAGCTCTTCTTTCATACCGTCAAGCTGTGTCGCTCTCATCAAGGTATCCACCGTAACAATATCTACTGTGTTAAGTTCTTCTGTCTGCATATATTCTGCAATGATCTTCATCGCATCTTTTGCCGTACAGTTATCAAGCTGTACGTCCAGTACGTTCATTTTTTCATTCATTTGCCTCACCCGTTCCATTTTCTCGGTTTTTGCGGTCAAGCGATTATATCAAACATACAGTGCTTTTTCAACAAACGTTGCAAAATATTCACATTTTTTAAAATTTGTAATATTATTGTAAATTCCCAGTCTCATTCGTCCTGGATTTTTTTTGAAATGATTCCTCCGATCCGCCCGGTTTCTTTTTTGATGACAGACTCTTCCAGCCATCTTCCAGAACCTTATCGAGAAGTCCAAGCTCCTCCGCAATCTCGTATTTTACCCGCTCACTTGTTTCCAGATTGGGGATATCTTCGCGTCTGATTTTCTTTGTCTTTGTGCTTTTCATACCTTTCAACTCCTTTTTCAGAGTGTTTCCCCAATTACGGATTTTATACATTTATACTTGATTATTATAAAAGAAGCCGAAAACATTACTTCCGACTTCTTCTCCTTCTGCCTTTTCTTTATCGGCAAAGCTCTCTTATTTTTTATTCTGGATCCGGAATGATAACTGCTGCAACAAAATAGGCAACCACGGCAGTCCCACAACTTACGCAAGCCAGCAAAACACCTCCAAGCCGGATCAATGTAGGATCGATATTAAAAATATTCTCCAAGGCCTCCACATACACCGCAGATCTTACGGTTTGTTACGGATCTGTATAATCTTTTCTGTTCCATAAAAATTCCTCCTAAAAGTTTCTCCTATTTTTGTGTTTCTTCTATTATATATGTGTTTCATCTGATACATTTTTCTGTCTATGTTAATTCTAATGGAAACGGATCTCCACGCTGCCTGCTCCGTTCGATATCTCAATCGTGCGTTTACTGCCATTATCGATTGACTTCTCTGTGCTTAAGCCGCCAAGATCTATATCTTCTCCAATTTCTACCGAACCGGCACTGCTATCCAGTTCATAATTATAATCCTCCACTTTTCCTTCCAGATTCAGTGTGACGCTTCCAGCACCACAGTCAATGTCCACTTCTTTTTTCCACTGTTCCATAAAAATCCAGACTTCCGGCACCTGTTTCTACATCTAACTCCTCTATATCTGCATTTTTTATTGTACAGCCTGATGCCCCGCTTTCAATCTTAAGGCTTTTCGCATTTAGTCCATCGATCTCTGCTGTTACTGCACCATATTCCATGTCCACCTGATCGAACTTGTAATCTCTTGGAAGATAGATCACAAGTGTTCCCTTTGCGTTTCTCACATTTTTGAAACTGAAACTGCTGCGCATTTTCGTTGTTATTTCCAGAGTTTTTCCGTCATGGCACAACGTTTTCTGCACTGCGTTTTCCGTTTTCATTCCGGAATCATCCACATGGATCTTGTCATCTGTCCCCGTCTTGATCCGCACCTCACTTGCACCGATATCAAGCTTCAGATTCTCCACACCGGAAAATGCCTCTTCCAATACAACATTTTCTGTATCATCCAGCTCATCATCATCCCAATCGTCATCGAAAAGAAACATAATTCTTTCTCATAATACCAATTCCATTCGGATATGCTTTTTCAAACTGTGAAAATGTGACTCCAAGACATAATGCAATGATACAAAATACAACTCCTGCCCCTGTCAGGCTTATAATAACTGTCCAGAAAATCTTCCATCCTTTTTTTTCATCTGCATTCACCTCTCTTTTTCTGAAATGGTCTGCGACAAAGATTTACAAGCCCACGGAACATCATTGGAATCAGTTTGATACATCCCCATCCGATCAATACTGTAAATACTGCCCCAAGTGCCAGCAAGCAGGCAGCCGACACCAAGCATTCCGATTCCAAGAACCGGGGAATAAAACAGCTGACCAAATCCGTGAATCCCCAACAGAATCCCTACGGCTGCGGTTGCAACTACGCCACCCAGATCGCTATTGCTGATATTGCAAGTACGACCAGAACTCCAAATGCCGCCAAAAAGAAGACCAAGTGCTGTCGGAACTACAATTGGAAGCCCAATCACAAGGATACAGATGATCAGAATGATCTTGCCGGCACTGGATTTCTTCCGTGGCATTTCTGTCGTCTGACCCGCACCATATCCCTGATTTCCCGCATATGTATATCCCTGATTAGAATTAGCTGTATAAGAATACTGTCTTTCCGAAAATGGATTCCTGTCATTCTGTGACTGGCTTTCTCCATATGTCTCCGAATAGCTGTCTTTATAATAGTCATCTCTTCCTGCCGGGTACTCACTGCTGTCAAAACGCCTGTCCTGATATCCTCGCTCTCCGTACTCTCCATAACTTTCCGCATCATCGGTATTACCATTTATCCACGGATCGTTTCGGCAAGCTTTGCAGGACTTCCCAGCTCTTCGATTACTTTTTCTTCATTCTCGCTTCCGGCGTCATCAAGGTAATCATTGTAATACTGCATTGCTTCTTCTCTTTCTTCTTTCGAAATTCCATGAAGCAGTGCATCTAATTCCCTCATATACTCTGTACGGTTCATTCGGCTGCACCTCCCTCGAACATCTCTGTAATCTTCCTTGTGTAGTTCTTCCATTCGACTTTATACAAATTAAGCTGTGCCATTCCTTTTCTGTAACTTTATAGTATCTGCGGTTTCTTCCGTCAAACTGCATATCGTAGACTTCCAGGCATTCATCTTTCTGAAGTCTTCTGAGTACCGGGTACATCGTTGATTCCGATACATCCAGAACTCTCCGGACATCCTGTGTGATCTTATATCCATAGGTTCCTTCCTGTTCCCGTGATACAACGGCAAGCACGATTGCATCAAGGAGGGCGGCTCCGGTGTTAAATACCATATGATTCACATCCTTTTATTGTTTGTTATATTGTTTTGTTAAGCATATTATACGTTATATAATATAGTGAGTCAATATAATATTGTATAAGACTTTCTGAAGATTTCCTAAAGAAATGGGTGGGGGACGGATGGGTGGGAGGGAGGTTGTGACAGCTTGCGGATAGAAATAAAGTCCCCCTCTTCCCACGGGGCGAAGGCATTCCGATGAGCCTCTGAATGCGAACATTGTGTCAGCAATGGCTTCCACAATGTTTGAGTCTCATCTCCATTGACCCTCAAGGGAAGTGGTGGACTTTATTTCTATCTGCAAGCCGCTCAAGGTTATCGAATGACCAACCATCCGCTTGGGCGGGCCGCCAGGGCTGATGCTGGGGCGAAATTTGAAGGATTGTGAAAAGGGGACACACAGCGCCTGTAAGGCGACTGTGCTGGGGGATCAAATATTTTAAATATGGGGGTAAAGAAAATATGTAATTACTATTTGAATGATTAGAATAGCGGGCTTTGGTTTTATCGGCGGCGTAGGTGAAGTAGGTGATGATGTTGATCAATAGCAGGTATGCAAGGAGTATTATTTTAATCATTTTTGTAGTCCTCCAGGTGGATTTCTTTGCGAAGGGTGAAGGAGTAGATGATCTGTTCTTTACTTTTTCCGGATGATCTGTTCAAGGGCTTTGGTGTAAAGGCGGAGCTGTTCCCGGTAGCGGTCTTTTAGTTCGGCTTCGGTTTGTACACGGTCGGTTTTATAATCGAGTACGATGATTTCTCCGTCTTCTTCAAAGTAAGCATCAATAATTCCCTGGATCAGTACCATTTCACCCTTTTTCTGATCCGGATAAAATTCTTTTTGCATCTACACCGAGAACAAACGGCTGCTCGCGGTAAAGTGTTTTTGCCCTGGCTGCATTTTGCATTCTTTTTCCCACATTCGTATTAAGAAACTCCATAATTTCTTTTTTTTGAATACACCCGGCTGTTCCCGCATCCAGGTATCCTTCGTTTTTCAGATTCTCTATGTTTTCCCGCAGTAAATCCATCGTATATATTTTCGAAAAATCAAGAAGCTCCATTACTTTATGATAAGCTGTTCCTTTTGTTGCTCCTTTTACCTCTTCTTCCTCTTTCATAAAATTCGGAAGGATTGGAACAATCTCCTCTTCCGGAATCAGTATTTCTCCATCTTCTTCTTCCGAAGCTATCGCATATTTTTTCAGCTCTGACACGGTGTACTTCATTTTCATCTGATCTTCACCCTGATACGGATATCTGTAGGAAAATGCTTCCTCGATTTTGCCCGAAAACGTTCATCCGTCACAGCCATCGGATGTTCTTCTGACTCTATTTTTCAAGGAACACCTCTTTTTCCAGATAGTCTCTGCTTCCTTATCCACTTCACCTTCTACAAGCGTATCAACACCAATCACTTTTAATTCAATCGGAACTTCTTCTGTTTTACGCACTGCCGCCGGCAAGATCCAGTCATAATAAGACGTTGCACGTGCAAGTTTTGTAAAGTCCAGTGTTTCTTTCTGACTGTTTTCCTGTTCCAGCTGACAGGCTTCCAGTTTGTCTGCCGCATGTGGAACCGTTCCGGTAAGAATCAGCTTTTCCTTTGCACGTGTAAGTGCTACATAAAAGCACACGAAGCTCCTCACCAAGATTTTCCAGACCGATTTCATTTTGAATAACTTTCTTTAATAGTGTCGGAGATTTGGTTGCCGCTCCAGATCGATCGCATCGATTCCAAGCCCCAGATCCGGATGGATCACAACGCTTGCCGTGGTATCCTGAATGTTGAACCTCTTTCCCATTCCGGTCACGATCACAATCGGGAATTCCAATCCTTTACTCTTATGGATACTCATCAGACGAACTGCATCCGTCTGCTCATCGTAAAGCCCGGCTTCCCCAAAGTCTACATTATATTTCTTGAGCTGATCAATATAACGGACAAAAATGATACAGTCCCTTATAGCTGGTTGCCTCAAATGCCTTTGCCCTGGTGATCAGCATATCAAGATTCGCGCGCCTTCCTTTTCCTCCTGGCATTGCCGCGATATAATCCCGGTATCCTGTTTTTTCATGATCTCCCACAGGAGATCATGGATTGCCGTGTACGGTATCCGCTCCCGGAAATAAAAAAGCCATCCAAATACATCGCGCACTTTTTTTCAGAATGCCCGCCGGAAGATCTGTCTTTTTTCCGGATCCGCTGTTTCCAGTACATTCTGATAAAATGGTACTTCTGCATTCAATTCTCTGATCTGTGCCAGTTCCTCATTTGTCATTCTTCCAAACGGAGATTTCAGCACCGCAACGAGTGGGATGTCCTGACGAAAATTGTCAAGTACACGCAGATAGTCCATCATCCATCCAATTTCCAGAGTTTCAAAATACCCATCTGCTGATTCAGCCAGAACCGGTAATCCCTCCTCCTGCAAAATTCGTGTAACAGTATTTCGGTCCATCCTGCAGGGCTTCTTGTCAGGATTACAATATCCTGATAGCGTACCGGTCGCAACATTCCCGTTTCTTTATCTACAATCTGCTGACTTTCCATCAGCTCTCCGATTCTTTGTGCGATCAGACGTACTTCCAGCTCTTTTGCCGTCTGGCTTCCGCTTCGCACAGAAAGCCCGGTATCCTCTTCCTCACTTTTTGTATCCAGAAGAAGGATTTCTGTCTCATTCTTTTCGGATTCCGGGTAAGAAGCTCCCACATAAAGTGCAAGCATTCTCATCGTATGTGATCCTTCCAAGCTCTTCGGTCATGATCTGCCGGAAAATAAAGTTTACCGCATCCAGCACTTCTGCCCGGCTTCGGAAATTTTTGTGCAGATCGATTCGCCTGTTTCCTCCGTCCGTCAGACTGTAGGTATTGAATTTTTCCATGAAAAGCTCCGGCCTTGACAAGCGGAAACGGTAGATGCTCTGCTTTACATCTCCTACCATGAAGAGATTATTTTCCCCTCTGCTGATCCGGGACACACAGGTCAGGATCGCCTCCTGGATCAGGTTACTGTCCTGATATTCATCGATCATTACTTCCTCAAATGTATTCTGATACTCCTTTGCCACCTCAGAAGGCACTCTTTTTCCGTTTTCTTTTTCTTGTCAGGATCTGCAAGGCAAACTGTTCCATATCCCGGAAATCGATCAGATTTTTTTCTGCCTTCTTAGTCGCAAGTACCCTCTGGTATTCTTTTACCAGACTGACCAGCTCATGCATCACCGGAATGCAGATTTTCCGGTCTGCTTCCATCTCAGATGGCGGCTGGAAAAAATAATTGTTTCGAATGTCATCGATAAGTTTCTTCCAGGTATCCCGATAGGCTCTTACCTGCTCTCTTTTTTGTCGGATCTACTGCGTCATCTTTCTTTCTGGACAGAGTTTTCCATGCCGGCTTTTCTTTCAGTGCCTCATACATTTCTTCATAGCTCTTTGCCGCAAAAAGCTTTCTCAGAACTTTCTGATCCGCTTCCAGCATTTCTCCATACATATACGGTCCGTCCGGTTCCATGCAGATCTGGTGCTTTTTCCATCAGCATCTGCATATCCGCAACTGTTCTCCGGATATACTCCATCACCTTTTCAATATAAATGGCTTTTTTCCCCGCTCTCTTCGTACATCCTTGCACAGTCATCCAGCCACTCCTCCGGATCTGGATAACTTCCGGCAAATTCATACAGTCTGCTGATGATTTCTTCCACCTGCAGATCTTCCCTTCCGGTTGCAAAAGTCTCCACAAAACGCAGGAAATCCTCGTTTCCTTCTTCATATTTTGCTTCCAGAAGCTCTTTCATCACGTCCTGCTTCAAAAGCTTTAATTCTCCTTCTTCCGCAATACGGAATCCCGGATCCAGATCGATCGTGTGAAAATACTCCCGGATCACAGACAGGCAGAAGCTGTGGATCGTTGTAATCTTTGCTGTATGGATCAGGGCAGACTGCCGCTTCAGATGTTCACTTGACGGATCCTCCTCCAGCTCCTTCTCAATCGCAAAGGCACCGATCCTTTCTTTCATCTCAGCCGCCCCGCCTCAGTGTAGGTCACGATCAGCATATGGTCGACATCCACCGGATTTGCATCCCTTGTCAGTCTCGCAATAATCCGCTCCACCAGAACAGCAGTTTTCCCGGAACCAGCGGGCTGCTGACACCAGAATATTATGATCACGCAGGTCGATCACCTCTTTGCTGTTCTTCGGTCCATTTTACTCCCATGTCTGCTTCTCCTCTTCCAGCTTTGCCATAATTTTCTCCATTACAATTTCCTTCGGAAGCTTCTCAAGCTTCCGGTATTCATATCCTTCGATCTGCTCATCAAATCCGCAGATATCCCGGTATGGGCAATACGTACAGCCATTTTGTGTACCCATCTCATACGGCAGTGCCTCCGCCTTTCCGCGGTACATTGCTCCCTGAAGATCAGTCCGTCTTTTCTGTGCATAAGTCAGCACTGCATCAAACTCTTCCGGCAGGAGCATTTTGGATGCTTTGGAATAGCCGCTTTTCGTCTTTCCTGCCGGAATCACAAGCGAATTCCCCGAAAAATCCGCATCCAGTCTCTGAATCACGGCATCCTCCTGACGGATGATTCCATCCAGCCGAAGCTCCTTTAAAATTGCCTCTTCCAGTTTTTTCTTCATCCAGCTCTTTTCCCGACGATCGGATCCTTCATCCGATAGTAGAAAATGCCTGCCGGCACAATCTTTTTTACCCGGATGTTTTCTTTCCTCCAGCCGGACTGCTTCTTCCATATACACCACCAGCTGCATCTGCAGACCATGATAAAAAGCTGCCATATCAAAACTCTTTGCCCCGGTTTTATAATCCAGGATCTTCACATAGACCTGATCTTCCGTCTCACATGTATCGATCCTGTCAATCTTTCCGCTTCCAAAGCTTACCTCATAGCCCTCCGGTTTAAAGCTTCCCTTCCGAAGCTGCTTTGTCATCGCCCAGACCGTCCGGTTCATCATACGTTTCATACGTGGCACGATATACGCGTTCCGCGCACTGCTGTAGATTACGGTATTGCTGTAATCTACGATACTCATCCACGCTTTCCGACGCAAACTGTTCCTCTTTGCTCCTTTGTAACCTCAGTCCATTCCAGGCCTTCCCGTTCTACCCGTCGGGCATATTTTTCCAGTGCTTTATGAAAAATATTTCCAAAATCAAGAGCAGCAAATTCATAGACCTCTCTCTCCTTAAGGCGAAGTCCATAGGTCAGAAAATGCGCACAGGCACAGGCAAAATTTCTCCAGTCTTGAAATGCTTGGTGCCCAGTCTCCATAAAGCTTCCGTGCGGTCTGCAAAGTCAGATTGTCCTCCGGCCTGCGGTATCTGCTGATCCTTGCCAGATCGTGCACCTTTTCGCTCCAGTCCTCCTGCGCACAATACCAACGGTACAGCTCCTGCCAGCTGCCTTCCTCCATCTTTTTCGGGTTCTGTAATCCTTCGATCAATGACCCGATCCCGGTCTGTGGAAGCATTTCTTTTGTCTCCATCCCATACTGATCCATATTAAATACAGGAAGCTTTGTATACATCCGCTTCAGATCCCCGATCAGATATCGCCCTCCTGCTCTTTCCATCGGCCGATACTTTACTGTAGGTCAGCATCAATTCTTCCGTCGGCTTTGTCATGTGCAGATACAGATAAAATTTCTGGATGTAACTTTTTTTCTCTTGTTCCCGGTGCAAGCGCAATTCCTCTTTCTTCAAAACGCTCCCGGTCTCTGTCTGAAATCAGTCCACCTGCGGATGCATTTCCCGGAATCAGAGAATCATTGACTCCCAGAAGGATCAGCGCCCGGATATCTTTCAGTCTCGTTCGCTCAATATCTCCTGCCATCACTTCATCCAGACTTGGCGGAATTACACCGATCCTTGCCTCTTCCATTCCGGCATCCAGAAGCTCCCTGTACTCTTTGAGCGCAATCCGCTCATCTCCAAGAAGACTTACAAACTTGTCAAACAGCTCCATCACCACACGATAGATCTGTGCATATTCTTTTGCAAGTGCAAGCTCTCCTGCTTCTGTAAATTGATTCTCCAATACTTTTTACCTGCTTCTGGATTTCTTCTTTTTCCAGAAATTCACAGATTGCAAGCGTCACATCCCGCACTGTCTTCTGACGCCGCTTTAAGACAAACACCAGCTCTTCTGTTTTTCCACAAAGCATACCCGGAGATGATTCAGTACCTCCAACTCTTCCTCGGTCGTATCCTTCGCTCTGCGGATCCATTTTTCCTGCCATTTTTTGTAACCACGGATGCCCAGCGCAAGTACATAATTTTCCAGAAGATCCAATTCCTCACCGGTAAATCCGACCAGATCCGTTCTTAAGAAACGGAACACACTTTCTGCAGAAAAATTCTGTTCTGCCATCGCAAGAAGACTCCGGATATACTCCACAAAAGAATTTAAAAAGTACATTCCGCTTATAATCCATGAAAACCGGAATCTCATACTCCCGGAAAGTCTTCTCGATCTCATCCGCATAGAGATTCATGTCACTTGCGATCACCGCGATCTCCCGGTAACGATATTCTTTCTTACGAATTAAAAACGTATCCTCTGGGCAGCGCATTCTACTTCCATCCTGGGATTTGCCGCTGCATAAACCCGCACATTTGACTGCTTTTCCCTGTAAGTCCTGCCACTGTAACGGAACAGTTCCTTCTCCAGAAATGCAAGTGCCGGCGCATTTCTAAAACGCCAGACCGGCTCCTGGTACAGACAGACCGGCTCTTCGACCAGCACCTTTTCCTCCCCTGCAATCTTCACAAGAGACGTCACCATCTGCTTACTCAGCGCAAACAGCTGATACTTGTCTTTCATCACGTAAGGATCTTCCCTCTTATCCATCGTGACAGTAATCATCACCTTCTGACAATGATGCAAAGCATTTCCCCCAGCACCTTGTTCTGAAGCGGCGTAAATCCGGTAAACCCATCCAGCGCGATCACACTGTCCTTCAGCATTCTCGATTTGTCCATCACATTGCAGAGAATGTCCAGAATTTCTTCTTTTGTAATATATTTATCTGCAAGATATTCTTCAAATGCCTGATACATCACCTGGATATCCTTCAATTTCCAGGCAAGATACGAAGACTCATCTGCCTCCGTGATCATATCATCCATGCCATCCGGGGAAATGTTGTACTGCGTCAGCTCGGAAATAACGGATTTCACCTCACTGATGTAACCTGGCTTTTTGATATTTCCTTTTAAAACCTTTAGCGAATCTTCTTTTTTTCCCCGCGAGTCGCCTGAGGATCAGATTCTTTCCTTCATCATCCAGAATCTCCCTGCTTCCATTCCCTGTTTCTTCCAGAACACGAAAAGCAAGACGTAAACTCAGCACGTCTATGTTCATAATTCCATGTCTCGAATGCCGCAGGACCAGTTCCTTCTGCGTCTGCATTGTGAACTGCTCCGGCACCAGAATAATATAATTAATATCAGGATGTTTCATTGATTCCCTAATGATATGTTCATATAGCTAATGTGACTTGCCCGAACCCGGATTTCCAAAAATAAACTGTAAAGCCATCTGTTATACCCTCCCGTCAAGCTCTTTCGGCACGTATGCAGATACATGGATTCCATCTTCTTTGTATTCTTCCTCCAGCAGTTCTCCATACTTCCGGATGAGCTGGATTTTCCCGGATTCCTGATAGGAATAAACTCGTTCGATATAAATTTTCTGCTCCCGCAGGATCTCTTCTATTGCCTGAAGAAGCGCCTCCAGACCTTCTCCGGTCTTTGCAGACACCTGTACGATCCGGTCTGCCTTAAAGTCACGTACCGTCAGGCTTTCCCCGATCCTGTCCATCTTGTTAAATGCCGTGACCACCGGTTTGTCCATTGCCTCCAGACGCTGCAGTGTCTCATACACCACATACATCTGCTCATCCATCTGTGGATTGGATGCATCGACTACATGCAGGATCAGATCCGCATACTTCGCTTCTTCCAGCGTACTTTTAAATGCATCGATCAGATGATGAGGCAGCTTCCGGATAAAGCCTACCGTATCTGTCAGAAGAATCTCCTGCCCACTTGGCAGCTTCCGGCTTCTTGTCGTCGGATCAAGAGTTGCAAAAGCTGATCCTCCTGCAGCACACCGGCTCCGGTCAGTGTGTTGAGAAGCGTGGACTTTCCGGCATTGGTATAACCGACAATTGCCACGACCGGGATCCGGTTCTTCGTCCGCTGTTCGCGTGTCAGTTCCCGGTGTCTCTTCACCTCCCTGAGTTCACGGTTCAGCTGTGCGATCCGGTTCTTGATGAGTCTCCGGTCCATCTCCAGCTTCTTTTCTCCCGGCCTCTGGTTCCGATTCCACCTCCCAGACGTGACATCGCCCTTCCTGCCCCAGTAAGCTGTGACTGCCGGTACTTAAGCTGTGCCAGTTCTACCTGGATCTTTTCCTTCACTTGTAGAAGCCCGTCCTGCAAAAATATCCAGAATGACCATCGTCCGGTCCATTACCTTCACATCCAGAATATCCGTCAGATTGTTCATCTGTGCCGGAGACAGCTCATCATCACAGACGATCCCGGTTGCGTCAAGCTCCCACAAAAGCTCCCGGATTTCCTCAATCTTGCCTTTTCCGACATAAGTTCCCGGATGGACAAGCTCTCTTTTCTGGATTACCCGTCCGACCGCTTCCGCACCTGCGGTCTTCACCAGATCCTTTAACTCATCCAGAGAATCTTCCGTGTCATCGTTCTCCCTTGTACTGACACCGACCAGAATTACCCTTTCCTTTTCTTTCTTTTATTTCATAAAGTGCCATATTATTCTCCCCTGCCAGATTTCTTTCCGTCCCGGATCAGATCTGCTCATCCGATCCGCTCTACTGCTGATCTCCTTCCGAAATCTGTGTATTTAAAAATTCCTGCTCTTTCAGCGCTTTTTTGTCATCTGGATTTGCTTTCAGATAACTGTCCAGCTTCTCTTTTGCAGACTGGTAATCCCCTGCTTTTTCATAGGCAACTACCAGATTATATGCCATTTCTTTTAGCAGCTCTTTTCCTGCGCCTGAAAGCTCCTGCCCATTTTCGAAATAATACACTGCCTTTTCCGGTTTATCCAGTTCCAGATCGCAGATTCCCAGAATATTATAAAGAGTTGCTGTCTCTTCCGTTCCATTCTTCAATGCTTTTTCCAACGCCTTCTCTGCCTTTTCATACTTTTTTCTGTTCCCAGTAGCAGAGTCCGAGTCCGCGATAAGCCTCTCCCAGATTCTTCTTTTTTGTCTACCGCATCCTGGAATTCCACCTCTGCATTTTTATAGTCTTTTTCTTCCAGATACTTCGTTTCCTTTTTTACAGAACCGGCGCATCCCGTTACTGTCATACAAAATGCTACAAGGATCCCTATGATTACCTTTTTTCTTTCTTCCTGCTGTCACTGTTATCGTTTCCTTCCTTCTATATTGATATATCATCTGTTATTCCAGAATATGCTCCATTCCCTGGTTCATGATGGTCTGGATATGATCATCAGCAAGGGAATAGAACACCGTTTTTCCTTCCCGTCTGTTCTTCACAAGCTTCATCTGCTTGAGCATCCGGAGCTGATGGGAAATCGCGGACTGCGTCATTCCAAGAACTTCCGCCAGATCACAAACACACATCTCAGACTGAAAAAGAACACATAAAATCCGGATCCGCGTGGTATCTGCAAATACCTTGAAAAAAAATCAGCAAGATCCTTCAAAACCTCTTCATCCGGTATATGCCCCTCTGCCTTATGTACAAGTTCTTCGTGTATACAAAATGTATCACAACATTCTACTTCTGTCTTTTTCATAGTTACCCCTTTCATATGAACAAGTATTCATATATCTATTATGCCAAATGATCTCTTTACGGTCAACTGTTTCCATTGATTCCGGCATGCAAAGTAAAAAGAAGTTACTGTTCACTCCCCAATGTCATTTAGTTAAGTTACAGGGTTAGCCCCTAATTGTGGGTCTAACCCAAATTTTTTCAAAAAGCTACCCAAAGGGTTGACATAGGGTGCAAAATGTGCGGTCCGCTCTCGCTACTGATAAATTTGTTGAGGTAGCGAGAGCGGCCCCTTTGAATTAGTGGTATATCACTTTCTCAAGGAGGCACATGATCATGATCCATCAACAAATCAAAGAACTGTTTTTTTCTTCTGTGGAACACATTGTTTCTGATATTTCACAGTATGCTGTCCATCCCGATTCCGATTTCAAGAGAAGCAAAAAA
>VOFI01000587.1_pt1 | contig 48943 bp, 73 predicted proteins | sample 5384131 | NCBI WGS metagenome assembly VOFI01 (sample SAMN12384728, study PRJNA508395) | human gut metagenome | isolation source: healthy gut H | host: Homo sapiens
GCCATGGTGGCCGCATGTAAAGCGGTATCCACACCATGACCTGCGGCTTCAGCTCCTATTAAACGCACGGTTTCATTTGGAATAAAGTCATAAAACATGCCAATGGCATTGGAACCGCCTCCCACACAGGCAACTACACAGTCAGGCAGTGTGTGTTCCATGGCCTCTAATTGGCGTTTTGTTTCCTCACCAATAATTTTTGAAAGTCTCTCACCATGGTAGGGTATGGGTGAGGGCCCATTGCGGAACCGATTAAATAGTATGTATTTTCAACGTTTGCTGTCCAGTCTCGCATGGCTTCGTTTACTGCATCTTTTAAAGTGCGGGTACCACTTTTACGCCAGTTACTTTTGCGCCAAGTAAATTCATACCGTATACGTTTAATGCTTGACGTTCCATATCTTCTTCGCCCATATAGACTTCGCATTCCATACCAAACAGAGCAGCTACCGTAGCGGTTGCAACTCCGTGCTGACCGGCTCCCTGTCTCAGCAATTAAACGCTTTTTTCCCATTTTTTGTGCCAATAACGCTTGCCCTAATACATTATTAATTTTATGTGAACCTGTATGATTTAAATCTTCACGTTTGATATAAATTTTGGCTCCTCCTAAATCTTTGGTCATCTTTTTCCGCATAGTAAAGCATGGAAGGTCTGCCTGCATAGTTGTGATACAGGTCTGTTAATTCTTTTTTGAAACTGTGGGTCATTTTTATAAAAAATCATATGCTTGTTCCAATTCGTGAACAGCATTCATAACGGTTTTTCGGGTACGTATTGTCCTCCGAAATCTCCGAATCTGCCTACTTTTTTTTCTTCATGGATGTACCTCATTTCTCTTTAACAATTTCTAACCAGTTCTATGATTTTTTGCAATTTTATTTCTGTCTTTGCAGCCGTCTGTTTCAATGCCGCCGGACAAATCAATCCCGTACGGCTGTACTGTTTTTATGCCTTCTACAATATTTTGCGATGTAAGGCCTCCGGCAAGAAAAAACGGTTTTTCTATTTTTGCTGTTTGATGATTTCCCAGTTGGCAACTTTGCCGCTGCCTCCGTAAGTCAATGTTGTAAAGCTGTCCAACAACAATTTATCTGCTTGAAATTGATTTGCCATTCGTATTGTTTCTTCATCTTTTACACGAACGGCTTTCCATATTTCATATGACAGCGTTTCCTGTTTTAGCGTTTCATGTAATTTATCCATATAGGAGCAATCTTCGTCCCCATGTAGCTGCAGTACATCTAATTGCGCTGTTTGGGCTGTTTGTATCAGCTTATCTATAGGTTCGTTTACAAATACGCCTACACGTTTGATATCCGAATGCAGTTCCTGCCCCAGTGCCATAGCGACGGCAGGAGACACTTGACGTCTGCTTGGTGCAAATACAAAACCTACATAATCGGGCATGAATTCATTCATATATGTCACGTCTTCTAAACGGCGGATACCGCAAAACTTTATTTTGCATTGTTGTTTCATACTTGCTTCCTCAATGCTGCCATGGTTTCTGCAATATGGCTGCTTCTCATCAGTGTTTCTCCAATCAGAACGGCATCGGCACCGTGACTGCGTACTGTTTTCATATCCTGATTGGTGGTAATACCGCTTTCTGAGACAATGACGCATTCGTTTGGTATATAAGAAGCGAGCTGTGCGGTTGTTTCTAAAGAGACATCAAACGTTTTTAAATTGCGATTGTTGATGCCTACAATTTGAAATCCAACTTCCAATACGCGGTTAAGCTCTTCTTGATTGTGAACCTCTGCCAAGCATTCCAACCCTAAACCGTGAGCGATAGAACGAAATTGCGCTAAGGTTTCTGTGTCTAAAATGGCAGCGATGAGCAGTATTGCATCTGCCCCAATACATTTTGCCTCGTATATCTGATACGGTTCGATGATAAAGTCTTTTCTTAAGATAGGAATAGAAGCAATTTGCTGACGAATTGCAGTTAAATATTGACTGCTGCCCTGAAAATAATGTTCCTCTGTCAATACGGAAATTGCATTGGTTCCCGCTTTTTATATTGTAAGGCAATGGATACAGGCTCAAAATCTTGACAAATGAGTCCTTTTGAAGGAGATGCTTTTTTACTTCGGAAATAACAGAAAGCGTATCCTGTTTCAGTGCGTCATAAAGTGAGATACAAGTTCTTGAATCCTGCATTGCAAGTGCTTTCATTTCTTCAAAACCAATTGCGGATTGTTCTTTGAGAAGCTGTTGTTTACGTTTTTCTACAATCTGATTTAATATCACCATAAACTCCTTTCTATGAAAATAGATTCATTATTTACAAATACTGTGCGGTGACTTGTTTTAATTCTTCCAGTTTTTCTAATGCGTTTCCGCTATCAATTGATTCTTGTGCCAGACGAATACCTTCTGCCAAAGAGGAGGCTTTGCCTGCTGTGTATAAAGCGCAAGCGGCATTCATTACAACAATATCGCGTTGAGGTCCCTGCTTGCCATTTAACACCGCCAATGTGATTTTTGCATTTTCTTCTGCGGTTCCTCCAATGACTTCGCTTAAATCAACAATAGGAATGTGATAATCTTCAGGGGTAATTTCATATTTGATTAATTTATTTTCTTGAATTTCGCAAACCGTGGTGCGGTCGGAAATGGTAACCTCATCCAAACCGTCATTGCCATGTACAATCATAGCGCCTTTAATGCCTAAATTCATAAGCACCTTTGCCATAGGTTCCATCAGTGCTTCATCATATACGCCAAGTACAATATAATTGGTAAGCGCAGGATTGGCCAAAGGACCAAGAATGTTAAACACTGTACGTACCCCCCACTTCTCTACGGGAAGGCGCCGCAAATTTCATAGAGCCGTGAAATTTTTGTGCAAACAGAAAACAGATTCCACATTGGTCCAAACAAGCAGCTGCCTGTTCCGGAGTAAGTGAAATGTTTACACCAAGTTGTTCCAGTACGTCTGCGCTTCCGCTTTTGCTGGAAACACTGCGATTTCCGTGTTTTGCTACTTTTACTCCCGCGCCTGCAACCACAAAAGATGTGGTTGTGGAAATATTAAATGTATTTACCATATCTCCGCCTGTTCCCACAATATCAATTGCATCTGTTCCATTTTCAATGGTAGCGGCCTTTTGACGCATGACTTTTTGCAAATCCGGTCAATTCGGAAATGGTTTCTCCTTTCATACGCAATGCAGTGGTAAAGGAGCCAATTTGCGCATCTGTTTCGCCGCCGTTCATAATGCAGTCCATTGCGTCATAAGCTTCTGCTTCTGTTAAATCCGTACCTTCTATAATTTTAAAGATATAAGGTTTTAAGGCATTTCGTTGGGCAGGAGGTAATAGATTTTTCTCTGTATGAAGCGGTGTGATTTTCACTTTTGCAACATAATAGAGAAAATTTTCAATGATTTGCATGCCGTCTTTTGTCAAGATGGATTCGGGATGGAATTGTACGCCATAGGTCGGGTGAGATGTATGGGCAATTGCCATAATTTGCTTTGTGTCATCTCTCGCGGTGATTTCAAGGCAAGAGGGAAGGGTGTTCTCATCTATAATTAAAGAATGGTATCTGGCAACCGTAATATCATCAGACAGATGTTTAAAAACAGGACACTGATTGTTTACCGTAATGGTGCTTGCTTTTCCGTGCATCAGTTGTTTGGCATGTATAACATCTCCGCCAAATGCTTGTGCAATGGATTGGTGGCCGAGGCATACGCCTAAAATTGGAATGGTTCCGCTGAATTTCTCGATAACGGCAACAGAGATGCCTGCATCTTTTGGGTAACCGGGGCCGGGAGAGATGATAATTGCTTCCGGCTGCATGTTTTGTATTTGTTCAATGGTAAGTTTGTCATTGCGTATGACAGTAATATCTTCATACAACTGTCCGATTGCCTGATAGAGATTGTAGGTAAAAGAGTCATAGTTATCTATTAAAAAAGAATCATCCTGTATCCCTCCTATTCAAATTTGACTTGCATCTTTGATTGCATTGATGACAGCCAACGCTTTCTTTTGTGTTTCTTCATACTCTTTTTTTTCGGGATAGAGTCGGCTACAATTCCGGCGCCTGCCTGAACATAAGCTTTTCTTGTTTTTAAATAGTACGGTGCGGATGGCAATGCAGGTGTCAATGTTTCCGTCAAATCCCAAATAACCGACGGTGCCTCCCGTATAATCCACGCCGTTTGTTTTCTAATTGGTCTATGAGCTGCATAGCGCGGACTTTCGGGGCACCTGACAACGTACCTGCCGGCAGAACTGCCAATAATGCATCTAATGCAGTTTTGTCGTCCCTGAGCAATCCCTTCACATCACTGACCAAATGCATGACTTTGGAGTAGCGCTCAACATGCATAAATCCTGTGACTTCCACGGTGCCGAATTTTGAAACTTTGCCAACATCGTTGCGTCCCAAATCAACCAGCATGGTATGTTCGGCACGCTCTTTGGGGTCGTTGAGAAGCTGTTGTTCCAGTTTTTTATCTTCTTCCTCTAAAATGCTTCTTCCAATAGTGCCTGCAATTGGTTTTGTGGATACAATTCCTTTTTGTGACGTTTACCAACATTTCAGGAGATGCACCTGCAATTTGGTAGTCTTTATGTTTAAAGTAATAGAGATAGGGAGAAGGATTGGCAGCACGAAGCATGCGGTAAACATCAAAAAGGTTCCGGTGGATTTTCCACTTCAAAACGCTGTGACAGTACAATTTGAAAAATATCTCCGTTTACAATGTGTTCTTTTGCCTTTACAACCATATCAGTAAATTCTGCTTCCGTTACATTGGATGTAACTGTAATATCTTTTTCTCACCACGCGGCTTTGGTATGGGGATATAGCTGCGAATGATTTCCGCGATTTCGTCAGCACGTTTTTGGCACGCTTCATATTGCACCGCAGCGTCTCCTTTTGTGAGATATTTAAAATAATTACCACTTTGTTGCTTAAGTGGTCAAAAGCAACAATCTCATCGTATAAGAACAAATGGCAATCGGGCATATCTAAGTCATCTTCAGGAGAGCTGGACACAGTTTGCTCCATATAACGAACCGTATCATATGCAAAATATCCGATTAATCCGCCGGTCAGTTTGGGTTTGTTTGGAAAGTTGGGGAACGATGCTCCTCCATGATATGAGATAAATAAGAAATAGGATTTTTCCATATACAGCGTCGCAGTGCTCGTACCTTGCGTATGTGTAATAGTTCCGTTTTTACCTTAATTTCTGCTTTGGGATGAATACCAATAAAAGAATAACGACCCCATTGCTGAGAATTATCAACGCTTTCTAACATAAAACAGTTTTCTTCTTTGCTTTCCAGCGCATTGTAAATATGAATTGGGGTACATGTGTCTGAGAGAACTTCACAAAAACACAGGTGTCACTTTATATTCGTTTAGTAATTCCGTTACTTCATTTAAGGTTGGATATAACATAATAAATTCTCCTTCTTTACTGAAAGATTTTGAAATGATAAAAATAAAAAGAGCCTATCATCCCATATCAAAAGGGACGATAGACTCGTGGTGCCACCCAAATTTAAAACATGCAATAAAAATCATGTTTCCTCATTACAGATACGCAGCAAATAATATTTGCCTGAATATCCTTTCCTTTAACGCAGGAGATACGGCGATAACTACTAAGGAAATTCCGTTTCATTATGCTCCTCACAAACCCATTCGCACATAGCGTGTGTGCCGACATTCCACCAGCCGCCGACTCTCTGAAACACCGTATTATGTGTTACTTACTTTTGCTCTTAGGATTTTTACTATCTAATTGTATTCTATTTTTTATTTTACATGATTTTTTATAATGTCAATAAAAAAATTTTATTTAGGAACTGTTTTGTGTGAATATGTTTGTATGAATAAAAGCAATAGATATCTTTTTAGCAATAAGAAGTTTACAAAAAACAATCGTTAATGATAAAATAGGAGAAAACAAAAAGATGATATTGAGGTTTTTATGAAAAAATTGAATTTACCAAGGCAAAGAGAAGCGATATTGATGAAATTGTTGATATGTTTCGGTATACCATAAAAGAGATGAATGCAAATGGAATTCCTCAGTGGGATGAAATCTATCCATGCCGTGATGATTTACTGCATGACATGGAACAACAAGAATTATATGTAGGAAAAATAGAGGGAAAAGCAGCGGTAGCATATGTGTTGAACCAAGAATGCGATGATGAATATCAAAATGGAATGTGGCTATATCCCGATGCGAATTATTATGTAATACATCGGCTATGCGTAAGTTCACATTTTCAAAAAACAGGGAATTGGGACAAGAACGGTTCAGCATATTGAGGAACAAGCCAAAAATATAGGTGCAGAAACCATTCGTCTGGATGCATTTACATTAAATCCTCATGCCTTGAAATTATATGAAAAGCTTGGATACAGAGAGGTGGGAATTGCCAATTTCAGAAAAGGAAAATTCTATTTAATGGAGAAAAAACTTTCTGAATAAATTACTTTTGGTATAATGATTATTAATTTTACTAATAGGGATATTTAATCTTTGTTTCAATATAGCCTCCGGAAAACATTTATGTTCAGATAGAATGTGTGAAAGGACAGATAAGATGAATCATAAAGAATCTATCGTTCACCTTTGGTTTACAATGTGGCTGCAAAAAAAAACGATTTAGGAATTCAGGAGATATTTTCAAAAGATGCAGTATACATAGAAAGCTGGGGCCCCTGAATATAGAGGGAATGAAAAAATTAAACTTTGGTTTGAAGAATGGAATACTCGCGGAAGTGTCTTGCAATGGGATATCAAACAATATTTTCATAAAGAAAATCAAACTATGGTGGAATGGTTTTTAAGAACCAGATGAAAAACGGTACGATAGAAATGTTTGATGGAGTTTCTCTTATTCAATGGACACAGGAAAATAAAATTGAGTTTTTAAAAGAATTTGGCTGTAATGTAAATCGTTATGACCCATATCAGAAAGATGTATCCTCATCTTTGAGAAGAGAAAATTCGCGATGGTTTTAATTTGCTGTGTTTTATGATGCAAGAAGAATCCCCTCCTGTATTGTTATCATACAGGAGGGGATTGCATATATCACAATATGATTATGCTTTTGCTAAAATTTGTTCCAAATCTTTTTCCGCAGTGGAAATTGGATGGATTTGATAATTTTCCACTAAGAAGTTTAATACATTTGGAGATACAAAGGCAGGAAGTGTAGGACCAAGATAAATATTTTTTATACCTAAGTGCAGCAAAGTCAGTAAAATACATACTGCTTTTTGCTCATACCAGGATAAGACTAAGGTGAGAGGCAATTCGTTTACATCACATGCAAATGCTTTCGGACAGTGCCAATGCCACACGAATTGCACCGTAAGCATCATTACATTGCCCCATATCCAAAATACGCGGCAAACCTCCGATTTCTCCAATATTAAGGTCGTTAAAACGATATTTTCCACAGGCCAAAGTCAGAATCATAGTGTCTTTTGGCGCTTTCTCTACAAACTCTGTATAGTAATTGCGTCCCGTACGCGCACCGTCGCAGCCGCCTACCAGGAAGAAATGCTGAATGGCACCGTCTTTTACAGCGTCAATTACTTTTATCCGCTACAGATAAAATGGTATTCCAGCCAAATCCTGTGGTTACGGTTGTGCCGCCGTTGATACCTGTCATGTGCTGTGTTTCTTCATAGCCACCCAATTCCAATGCTTTTTCAATGACAGGGGTAAAATCTTTTTCAGCTCCTATGTGAACCATTTCCGGATAAGCAACAACAGAAGTGGTAAAGATACGGTCTGCATAGCTTTCTTTGACAGGCATAATACAATTCGTTGTAAATAGAACAGGACCGGGGATATTTTTAAATTCTTTTTGCTGATTCTGCCATGCAGTACCAAAGTTGCCTTTTAAAATGAGGATACTCTTTTTAATTTTGGATATGCATGGCAAGGCAGCATTTCACCATGGGTATAAATGTTAATACCTTTGTCTTGTGTTTGCTCTAACAGTAATGCAAGGTCATGCAAATCATGTCCGGAAACTACAATGAACGGTCCGGGTTCAATAGATAACGGAACTGTTGTAGGTACTGGATTGCCATATGTTTCACGATTGGCACGGTCAAGCAGCTCCATACAAGTTAGGTTGACCTCACCGGTTTCCATCACAATCGGCAGCAATTCTTCCATGCTAAAATCCAAGCTGATGGTTCTTAATGCTTTCAGCATAAAGCGATTTACTGTATCATCTGTATATCCCAATACCATAGCGTGATAAGCGTATGCTGCTATACCGCGAATACCAAACAAAATTAAGGACTTTAAGGAGCGGATATCTTCATCAGGCTCATTCCAAATTTCCTCTAAGTCATAATCTTTGCCCATACTATGAGCAGCGCAGCAGCCGCATTGGGGCAAAAGAGATAAGGTTGCTTCATGTGTTTTGTCAATTTGACGTTGTACTTGTTCATTGTCAAAGCTGACGTTAGTAACAGTAATAAATAGTCCTTCCAATACAAGCTGATTCAGTTCAGGTGTTACTTTATGCTCTTTTCCTTTTGCGGCAAGAGCAAGGTTTATCAATGCACCGGTTAGTTCATCTTGCAATTGTGCAGTATCACTGGTTTTGCCACATACTCCTACTTTGGTACAGCCATTACAACCGGCTGTTTGTTCACATTGAAAACAAAACATAGACATCATTCATTTCTCCTTTTTATCATTTATCGTTAAGCAATCAGTTGGCCGTCTGTAGAGACAACAGCCACTTGCCATGGAATCATTTTCCGCTTTTCAGCAGAGCGGTTTTTACTGCATTTACAATTCCGCCGCAACAAGGTACCTCCATGCGTACAACAGTTATACTTTTGAATTTGATGTTGTTGTATAATTGCTGTCAATTTATCTGTGTAATCCCCTTCATCTAATTTAGGACATCAATGAGGCAGATTTTCTTTTTCATAAAGTCTGCGTGAAAATTTCCATAAGCAAATGCAGTACAATCAGCTGCAATTAACAAATGTGCTTGATGAAAGTAAGGTGCATTAACCGGAACTAATTTTATTTGTACCGGCCATTGTTGCAGCTGCGAAGGGACGGAAGTGTGCATCGGCTGAACAAATTGTTCTAAAGGTTTTACCGTTTTTACTTGAGAACCTGGACAACCGCAAGGGGTAGAAGAGATTGCTTTTTGTTTCGCTTGTTGTGCGGCGACTACAGCAGCTTCGTTGTAAGGCAGTGCTTCACGTTCTTCAAATGTAATGGCTCCTGTCGGACAGGCAGGCAAGCAGTCCCAAACCGTCGCAGTAATCATCTCGAAGTAGTTTTGCTTTTCCATTAATCATTCCGATAGCGCCTTCATGACAAGCGGATACACATAATGCGCATCCTGTACAAAGCGCTTCTTCTATTTTAATAATTTTTCGTTTCATACCTGGTTTGCTCCTGCTAAATTTATTTTGACTTTCTAATGGCATTGTACTATACTGATAGCAATAAATCTGTTGCATTTGCAACATGGAGATGATTTTATGCAAAAATATATTCCATTATTAAAAAAGGTTACACTATTTGAAAATATAGAAGATTCTGATATGTTGGTTATGTTAAAAAAATGTCTGGGAGCCAGAATTCATTCTTATAAAAAGGGTGAAATTCCTCTCATGGCAGGAGATACGGTTTCTTCTGTCGGAATTGTATTAAGTGGTCAAGCTCATGTTGTTCGTGAGGATGTTGATGGAAACCAAATGATTATAACAGAATTGAAGGGATGCGACTTGTTTGGAGAAACATTTGCTTGTATCGAGACCAAACATTGTCCGGTCACTGTAGAGGCAATTACTGATTGTAATATTATGTGGATTGATTATCATAGAGTAATTACTTCTTGTTCATCAGCTTGCAGTTTTCATACCAGGTTAATTGGGAATATGCTCCGTATCATTGCATTTAAAAATTTGAGGTTGAATCGTAGATTGGAAATATTAGCAAAACGTTCTATCCGTGAGCGATTGTTGGCATATTTAGAATTACAAGCAGAAAATAATGGAAGCAGAAGTTTTTTGATTCCGTTTGATCGTAACAAATTAGCGGATTCTCTCTGTACAGACCGAAGTGCTATGTCGCGTGAATTGGGTAAAATGCGAGATGAAGGAATTTTTGAAATTTGAAAAAATAAATTTACATTACTATAAAAATTAGGGCTATCCGTACGGATAGCCCTTAATTTTTTTCTTATATCAGTTTGATTTTTGTTTCCAATAAATTTACGTTCCAATAGTTTATCTGAAACACATCTGTTGTTCGTTTTGTACGGATTTCACATGATATAGTAATTTTTAGAGAAGATGTAAATTAATAGAAAATTCACCTTCTTACAACTATGACGTCAAAAGTTGGAATATTATATTATTATGAAAAGGAGAAAGAAGAAATGAACAGTCCTTATATGGGAAGATTCCAAATTACCCAGGCATTTACATCCGAACATGATGGATTGGATTTGGTCGGTCTGGACAGCAAACAGATACACAGTACAGTAAACGGAACTGTAATTCATGCCGGCTGGGAAAATCCATCCAATCATTCTCAAGGCTTCGGTTTGTATGTTTGTATTCGAGTAGGTAACCAAGATTATTACTATGGTCATATGTCACAGATTTATGTTTCTGTAGGCCAAACTGTTAAAATTACGGATATCATCGGTTTGGAGGGTTCTACCGGCTATTCTACAGGCAGTCATTGTCATTATTGCTGCCGTGTTGCAGGAACAATGACACCATTGGATATTAATGCTATCAGTGGTATTCCCAATGTAGTTGGCGGTGTTTATGATGACGGCGCTTCCGGCGGAACCATTCCGGGAGGCGGCGGTATATCCGGAGGCACTCCAAATGGTGGAATTTTAAGCGACGCTTTTCAATTGTCTTATTTAAACGGTGGAAGTTGGACAATCTTTACAAATCAAGCAATGTCGAATATGGATGGTATCAAAATCCAAGCGACAAGAGTACGCCCATACTACCTTACCTATCGTACACGGAATCAAGGTCAGGGTGATTTTTTATCCATATGTCACAAGCTCACAAGATGATTATGCAGGCTCTAATGGAAAACCAATGCAACTACTGCAAATTCAAGCATTTGATAATAATGGAACGAAGTTAACTACAGGTGTAGTAGTCATGTATCGTGTACATGTTGGCGGTAGATGGCTGCCATGGGTAAGTAATGCCGACCCGGAATGGATGCAAAGTGTATTTGATAAACATCACTTAGACGGATCATTGATACAACTTCAGCTGACGCAGGACTTCCCGGACAAAATATTGATGGTGTGGACATTCGCGTTTATGAATGTAATTCTCAAACCGGCGGTAGTTTAGGTGGTTTAATTGATGGTGAGGTCGCGCCCGGTATCGGTTATATGATAGATGGTGGTTGGGCGGATATGGGTACCGGTGTACTTGCAGATCATATAGATGGTTTGAAAATTACAACAAATCCCAGCAAACCATATTATCTATCCTATCAAACATGGAACCAAGGTCAAAGCGGTTTTTATCCGGCCGTCAGCAGCTTGGAAAATGACTATGCGGGCTCTGCTGGAAAACCAATCCAATTAGTAAGTATTAGAGCTTTTAGTAAAGATGGCACAAAGTTAACATCCGGTGTAATTGTCATGTACCGTGCATTTGTCGGTGGCAGATGGCTGCCGTGGGTAAGCAATGCTGATCCGCAATGGATGCAAAATGTTAAAAATAAATTCAGTTTGGACGGTACATTGGATACAACCGGATATTATGCAGGATTGATGGACAAAACATTTCCGGTTTGGAAATTCATGTTTTTGAAGATAGTTCCTCCAATCCGGGTTCAGGTGACTTTTCAGGCTCAGAAATTCGTTTGGCAACCAGCTATATGTTCGACAATTTATCAAACTGGAATACATTTGATAAAACAGTGACAGCAGACCATATAGATGGTGTGAAAATTCAAACAGATTCTACCCATGGTTTCTATTTGACATATCAAACATGGAATCAGGGGCAAGGTGGATTCTATCCTGAAGTAACCAGCTTGCAGAATGATTATGCAGGCTCTGCAGGTAAGCCAATTCAGCTGCTGAGCATTCGCGCATACAAAAGCGATGGAACCAAGCTAACATCAGGTGTTGTGATTATGTACCGTGCTTTGGTAAATGGTCGTTGGTTGCCATGGGTAAGTAATGCTGACCCACAATGGATGGACAGTGTAAAAAGTCAATACAATTTAGACGGTACACTTGATTATACTTCTTACTATGCAGGTATTGACGGACAAAACATCAGCGGTCTTGAAATTCGTGCATTTGTAGGCACTACCAATGATACACCGATTGAAGGATTGGTTGGACAAGAGGCTCCTCCGACCTTAAGTTATATGGTAGACAACAATTGGACCAACTTTGATAAGAGTGTAATTCCCGGTCGTTTGGATGGTTTGAAAATTCAAACAGATGCAAGCAAACCGTATTATATTACATACCGTACACATAACCAAGGACAAAGGAACTTATTATCCGTTTGTAACAAGCCGTGAAAACGATTACGCAGGTTCTGCCGGAAAACCAATTCAGTTGCTCAGCTTGTATGCATATAGAAATGACGGTACGAAATTAGTAACAGGTGTAGTAGTTATGTACCGTGCCTATGTAGAAGGCAGATGGCTGCCATGGGTAAGTAATGGATGAGAAGTGTAAACGCAAATCCGGAATGGATGAGAAGTGTACAGGCGAAATATAACTTAGATGGGTTACTGGACGAAAAAGCTTACTATGCAGGTATTGATGGACTGCTTGGACAGGTAGAAAAATTCAATGGGTTGCGCCGGAACATTGTTTATTATTGGTTGGTTATGATGATTATTTTTATTATTTTAATGACCCAAGAGACAGCAAAGCCCGTACCTATTACAGAAAGGAAGCTGTAGACAGAGCATATAAAGCACAGGGTAGTCAAGCAGTTGTGATTCAAGCTGATGCAAGAACTGCACGTGAATGGAAAGTGCGCCAAGTACTATCAGCTTTTGAAATGGTAAAGGATAAATTGCCATCTGGAAGTATCGAGTTTGAAAAAACTATAAGGTTACTTACATCAGATACAGTTGATGTCGAATTAATAGTAAGTGAGACATTAAACTTTATGCCTATTAATACAAATGCTATTTACAATGTTACAAAAGGCAGATTAGATGTTGATTTAAATATGGGTTCTTTTCCAGTGTTAGGAGCAGAAATGACTCCTTCTATATTTTTAGAGAATGGAAAGGAATTAAGAGACATAGCTTTGAAAATGTCGTCAGGAAATCTTGCTGTTTCTGTTAAAAAAATGTTGTTGCTACTGATTCTTATTCAGAAATTGCTATTTCTTACATTATTAATATGAACGATATTTCACTTGCTAATGGTTCTAATGTAGAAATGTCTATGGAACTCACCCAAATCATAAAACAAAAGCGTCCTCCATCTGATCAAGAAGGGCAAGAAATGGAAATATTTGAAAATATAACTGCATTGTATAGAAGTTTTTCCAGTGGTCAAATCATTGATAGAGAAGCGATAGGTTCATTTTTTAGTGAGACTTCAGTGGCAACGACTATGACAATAGGAGGTATTATTCTTATAGCAATTATGGCTGTTTTAGCATTTGCATAATAAAAAAAACTTAGGATGTTTATAACAACTCCTAAGTTTTTTTTTATTAGATGCAAGGAATAACTGCAACTCCCTTTTTCCGGAATCAGAGGTAGTTAGTATAGCAATGCTGTTTGAACCATTTTGGTTGCTAAGATAATACGTTTCATCATCCTCAAGTTGTATATTTAGGGCTTGATTCGAATTATAAGATAATTGGATTGGTTCACAGTTATGATTAAAGAAAGATTGTTTTTTGTTTTTTCAGCTATTACTAGTTCTTTGTTAAAAACTATAGAATCATATGGTTGAGAAATAACGGATTGAGATTGAGAATCAAATAAATAATATTGATTATGCTGTTGTACAACATAATGTGTGGCATTTAATGCTTTTACAGATTGATAATTGAAAGGTACGACAATATTTCCATTGTAATCATATGCACCCATATCTCCAGAATTATTTTTTACGGTATATATTCCAAATTGTGGGTAATTTTTAAAGCTACTGTCATCTTGATGTTCAAAACTAGCAATTTGATGATAATTTTCATCGTATAAAGAGATGGAAATATCTTTATTATATTGTTTTAGGTTGTTTTGAGTTTCACAATATAGATATAACTTATCGTTAAATGAAAATGTATTAATATAATCGTAATTAAAATCAATTAAAATCTCATTGTCCAGTGTTACTACACTTTTTTATGATCCTTTGTTGCTCTAACATTTTTATCTGGCAGTATCGTTAAAAATTCATAATTACATCCCTCCAGAAATTTTTCTCCATTTATATTCATCAGATAATCTGTATAGGGAGTTTTATCTTGCACTGTGAACCATTGAAAGCTATCGTCTGTGATATTGGAAGCTCTACTTAATATATTATTATCAAAGGGAATTATAATATTGCCTTCCCAATCAATGATTCCATATGTGTTATCTTGTGTTGTTAATAAAATATAATCTCCAAAAATCATGATATTTTTATAGTCGGATGAAAGTATTTTATTACCGTCCTTATTGTATATATTAGCTGAAGCAACACTAGAGTCATAAGAAGATTGAGTATATGCGAAAAAATTGACCATTGTGTTCAGCCAGAATCATACTATCTCTACCATTAGAAGGCGCTTTTGCGATAAGTGTTCCATTACGAAAGGACAAACTATATTGCCTTGCAAATCAATAAGACCATTTTTTATTATTATATTTCCATTATCATCATATTCTTCTGTGTAAACAGATAATGTATTTCCTGTGGAACAGTTAGAAAAATTAGGTTCGGTAACATAAGTACCTAAGGGGGCAATTAGTTGATAAGTTATGCCATCATAACTATAAATAGCGCTTTTGTCATCTCTTTTCTGCAATGACAAAGTTACCAAGTATTTGTATATCATCGTATTCGGGTACAATAGAGGTATTCACTGGCAGTTGAATAGATTGAGGTGTTTGTGTACTGTTACAACCTGCAAGAAACAGAAAAGAGAAACATATGACAAACAAACTAAATATGTATTTTTTCATATAAAAGTATACTCCTCGAGTAAATTTTGAATAAATGTACAAAATAATTATAACACCAAATATTAGAAAAATAAATAATAATTGTAAATAATATTAAAATATTTAAAAATTTCTAATTTATGGATTTAAACTTAATTTTTGGGTTGAAAAAAGGCATACAGAAAAAAATATAAATAATGTCATTTTCAGTTGGTCCAATAAATATTTTCATATATTGCTTGTGATTGATTATGATAATAAAAATTATACCTTTAAAGTACCTACATTTTGGAGAATGTGAAGTATACTCATTAATAGGTGTATATGGTTATTTATGGATACTTCAAAATAACATTTTCTTTCACTGCTATCGTTTGAATGAATTATGTATAAACTTTAAATGATGCCCTCGAAAAATATCGTAAATACAGGGAGTTGGAGTACTTTGAAACGCCAAAAGCGTATATTTTACTGTAAAATTTACTATAATGAGTCTTTTGAAAAAATGAGATGCTCCGTATGGAAACATACAGGGCATCTCATTTTTTCAAAAAAAAGAAGTGAAAACAAAACTCCTAAATAATTTAAAGGAAATATATTCATGTTAAATTATGCATTTGCTTTTTTAGAATGATTAGCATTATAATTCAATCAAAAATATCATAAAAATTTGGTGGGTAATAATTGCATAGATATAGTTTGAAAACAAAAAATTTAACTCTTAAAAAAAGCTAGGGATATCCATTTTTCTATATGTAATTATATATATAGTAATTTATCTTTTAGCATATTTTATTTTAAAATCTCAGGGATTGATTTATCTACAATGGTTCCAATATGTATCTTATACATTAATTGGTTTAGGCATTATAGCCGGAACGTTTCAGTGGATAGTTAAAGGGTATAAAACAGATCATTATCGAATAAAAGTAGGGGTTATGTTACTTGTTATAGAAACGGTCGTTGCATTGGTTCTTATTATTGTATTCTATACATGTAATAATAGAGAGTCGATTGTAAATAAAAATGGTACTACAATGGTAGAGGAAAAGCCAAATTTTCTTTTACCAATTGGACGAACTATTATGAATATCAAAACATTTTGTTAGAAAAAATATTGTAAGAATCCATGAAGAATATGGCCAGTCAAGTAGAGAACGTATCTCAATAGATTATTATGACGAAAAATGGTAACTTAATTGAAAGTGTGAACTAATTTTCATTTATAAATCAAACCTAATTGAACGAGCAGAAATTATATAGCAAAAAGAAAAACCTAAGTGAACCGTTCCAGAGCTCACTTAGGTTTTTGCTGATTGAGAAGAATACTCTATATAAAACATCACTAAAATAGTGATAGTTAAGTAAGTTAGATTTTAATTGAAGATACATGTTCTACCATATAATATTTCAAGCATTTTAATCAAATAAATGAATGAATAAATCGAAATATTCTTGGGCAATTTCTTTTGTGTTTTTTCTGTATCCAAAAGTCAATTACGGACATAAAACCGGTAGCGGCAAAAGTTAACTGGACTTCACTGTATTCAATATGTAAATAGTTTAGCTTTTTCACCAACAACACTTTAAGTGTATTTACCAATTTTATAACAAAACTGTTGCTGCCCTGAGAGCCACATAATATCAAAAAAAGTATGATAATTTTCTTTTAAAAAGCAGATCATTTTTTGAATGACTTCAAAGTGCTCCGGTGCAGTCAAGGGACAACGAATATGTTGTTTATATATTTTTCGAATTGATATAAGAATTCATTTTCAATATCAATGACTAATTGTTCTATATTATCAAAATAGATATAAAACGTGCTTCGCGCAATACCTGCTGCTTCTGCCAATTTACGAACATTTATGGTAGAGGCATCTTGGGACGTAACCAAAGAAAGATAAGTAAGATGAATTTTATCTCGAATATCTTGATGTTTCATCTTCTTATATCTCTCCACTCTGTAACTATTATTTATTTATTTTACATAGAAATGATTGAAATTATTTTCTTAAAAGAGAAAAATAAGCTTATTTGAAAAAATTTAGGCAATAATCTAGGAAAAAATATAAAATAGCAATATTTATATTTTCATTTTGTGTTATAATATTTTCAATAAAATATTCGGAAACAGTGGTGGACTTTTGAAAGATCAACATTTAGAAACAGAAATGAATCATTATTGGACGGAACGTTCCAAAAGTTATAGTGAACAAAATAGAGCACAGATTGAAAACGAAAAAAACGGCATGAGTGGGGAAAATATGATTTTTAAAATATGCTCCTCAAAAGGAGTGTTTAAATATTTTGGATGTAGGTACAGGACCGGGCTTTTTGCGATTATATTGGCACAAAAAGGGCATCATGTGACTGCAGTGGATTTAACACAAGATATGTTGGAGCAAGCAAAAGAAAACGCAAATCATTATAAAGTGGAAGTTGAATTTAAATTATTGGAAAATCAATTTTTACCTTTTCCAGATAATACATTTGACTTGGTTGTTTCCCGCGATGTTACTTGGATGCTGCAAGATGCAGAAGGAGTTTTAAAAAGAATGGTATCGTGTCACGAAAAAAGGCGGAAAAGTTCTGTACTTTGATGCCAATTGGTACTACTATTTATTTAATGAAAATGAAAAAAGAAACATTTGGAAAACCAAAAGATGGTCCGGGAAAAAGGCGGATTTATTTATAATAAATCAAAAATTATGGAAAATTTAGCAAAGGTATTGCCATTATCACAAACATTCAGACCTGATTGGGATAGAGAAACATTACCTACGTTGGGATACCACAACATTGTGACCATTTCCAACGTCAATTCCATTGTATATACCGAAAAGAGCAAATACAATATGCAAGCAAACCTGAGTTTTTAGTGGTAGCCGAAAAATAATATATTTTTTAAAGACTGTTCCTTATGTAACAACAAGGAACAGTCTTTTTTCGTTTTATGTTATCGTTATTGATAAAATTTGCGCAATATGCTCGGACATTTTATAATCATGTGTTTTTGGAGGTAATCTTAACGATGTTATAATACAAATAACGTTGATATGTGTTTTATTATTGTGATTTGGGGGGAGAAAAACTATGCGGAATCAACAATTACAGACAGATTATACAGAGGATATGGTCGGTTACTGGAAAGAGCGTTCACATACCTATAGCAAAGATAACCGCAGTCAGTTAGAAAATGAGAAAAGACTGTATGGGAGAATCTAATTTTATCTAATACTACCCAGGAAAAACAATTAAACATTCTGGATGTAGGAACAGGTCCCGGTTTTTTGCGGTGCTGCTTGCTCAAAAAGGGACATCACGTTACGGCAGTGGATGTCAGTGCTGATATGCTGGAACGTGCAAAAAGAAAATTTAGATTATTATCAGGTACATGCAGACTTAAGGTTACTGGATGGAAATGATTTACCTTTTTCAGACGATACATTTGATTTGGTGATTTCACGAGATGTAACATGGACACTTCAACAACCGGAAGAGACACTTTTGGAATGGAAACGTGTAGCAAAGCCTGGAGGACAAATTTTGTATTTTGACGCAAACTGGTATTATCATCTTTTTTGATGAAGAATGGATGAAATTACATCTTGAAAACGAAAAGATAAAAAGTCAAAATGGGCTTCCTATTCATGATAAAGGAAAAGTAATGGAAGAAATCGCAAGAGAACTTCCAATGTCACAAAAGGTTAAGACCAACATGGGATTTAGATGAATTACCTCAGTTGGGTTTTCGTAATGTAAAAAGCCTTTGAAAAATCTGAATTCAGTTATCTATACGGAAGAAGAGCAATTAAAATATAGAAGTAAACCGAATTTCTGGTAATCGCTGAAAAATAAGAGAAGGGAACGTAAAGACAATCAATGATTAAAAAGGTATTTTTACGCATTGTAAATGTTGTCATTGTATTAATCGGTATTACCTTTTATCTTTTTCTCTATTGTATTTGGCGCCCGGTGATCCGGCTGAAACGTACATACGCGGCGGCGATGGAAATGCAGGTACGGTTTCAGAGGAAGCCATCCAAGCACAGAGAGAAAGTGGGGATTGGACAAACCTTTCTTTGTACAGTATTTTAATTGGCTTGGTAATATTTTGAGAGGTAATTTTGGAGAATCTTATACTACGAATCGGCCTGTACTCGAAGAGATTGGTTCTAAAATTGGTCCTACCTTGATTTTATCTGTTGCAGCTTTATTTGTTACATTATTAATTTCAATTCCTCTGGGTGTGCTATGCGCACTTTATAAAGATAGACTGCTGGACAATATTTGCAGAGTATTTTCTTTTATCGGAATTGCGGTGCCATCGTTTTTTTATCATCGTTACTGTTGCTTTACTTTTTTGCAATTCAATTAAATTGGCTTCCGGTGGTGAGTAAAGGTGGATTTCAAGGCTTAATTTTACCGGTCACAGTGTTAACAATACAGTGTTCGGCAAAATTTATTCGTCAGGTTAGGTCTATTGTACTGGAGCAAATGAATCAGGAATATGTACGTGGTGCTATTGCGCGAGGTGTAACAAAGTCCAAAATATTATTCTCGCATGTTTTACGCAATGCATGGCTTCCAATTATTACATTAATCGGCATTTATTTTGGTGTTTTCCTTAGTGGTGCAGCCATTGTTGAAACTATTTTTTTCATGGCAAGGTATTGGACAACTTGCAGTAGAGGCTGTTGGAAGGAAAGATTACCCTGTAATACAAGCTGATTATTTTGTGGCTTGGTGTTTTATATGTAGCTGTAAACTTTTTTGGTAGACCTGTCTTATTCCCTTCTCGATCCGCGTGTGCGGCTTGGAAAGGGGGGAAAACAAATGAGTTATCTCATAAAATCGCGCAGAAAAAAAGAGAGAAAAAAGCGTCCCCAAATACTTCTGTACATTATGATAGCATGCATTATTACATTATTTCTGGTAGCGGTTTTAGCGCCGGTCATTGCACCCAATGACCCCTATAAGACAGACTTGATGAATCAACTGCAAGGGCCGTCGGAACAATACCCGTTTGGTACTGATAATTTAGGACGTTGTATTTTATCACGGCTGCTATATGGTGCTACCACTTCTATTTTTTCCAGTTTAGGAATTACTGCTATTGTATTTATCATAGGAACTGTATTGGGAGTAATTGCAGGCTATTTCGGTGGCGTATTTGATATTGTTATTTCTAAAATCACTACTATTTTTCAGGCATTTCCGCGTTTGATTTTTGCCATTGCAATAGCAGGTGTTTTAGGAATTGGAATTGGTAACACCATATTTGCGTTGTGTGCCATGTGCTGGACAGAATATGCCAGATTGTCACGCAGTTTGGTGCTGTCCGTAAAAGAAAGGACTTATATAAAAAGCCGCAAGAGTTTGCGGTGAAAATCATTTTATCATATTGATAAAACATGTATTTCCCAACATTTTTCCATCATTAATTATTACATCTATGTTGAATATAGGCGCTATGTTAATGGAAGTATCAGCGCTTTCTTACTTAGGACTGGGCGTAAAAACTCCAATGGCTGAATGGGGAGATATGATGAATTTAGGGAAAAGCATATTTGCAAACAAATCCTTGGTTGGTTTTTTATACCGGGTATTGCAATTTTTGTCGCAGTGGTAATCTTTAATTTGTTTGGAGAAAAGCTGCGAGATGCTTTAGATTTAAAATAATTTCATTAAGGAGATTTCATTATGAAAAAAGTAGTTTCATTGTGTTTGGCTGCGGTTTTGGCAGCCGGAATTTTAGCAGGCTGTGGTTCAGGAGGTACTTCGGAGGAGAATACCGGAACTGCGTCCCATCACAAACAGCGGGCGTTTCCAGTATGGTGTTTGCAGATACGCAATCCCCAACCAATTTGGATTGTGCCGTTGGATGGAATGGCTGGTATACTTCCCGTTATGGTATTACAGAAACATTATTCAATTTGGACAAAGAAATGAAAGCAAAACCTTGGCTTGCCAAATCGTGTGAAGCCGTAGATGATACCACATGGAAAATCACTTTAAGAGATGATGTGACATTCAAAACGGTAAGAAAATGACAGCACAATCCGTAATTGACTCTTGGAACCGTACTATGAAAAATTAATACAAGATTGAACGAACTATTATTTATTGATTTTATGACAGCAGACAGTGAGACGGTTCTAACTGTAAAAACAACAAAACCGGTTCCTGCATTTGAATCAAATTTGTGTGATCCTATTGCAAGTATTACAGATGTAAACTCAGGTACAAATCCGGAAACCAATCTGGTAGGTACAGGTCCATATATGGCTGTGAACTACGATGTAAAAAACAATGCAATGTAAAACGATATGATGGGTATTGGGGGAGGAACTCCTAAGCTGGAAACCGCAACCTTTAATATCATTGCAGATCCCAGCGCATTAGCAATGGCGCAACAATCAGGTGAAAGTGATGTGTCTTTAACTATTCCATCTACGAGTTTATCTTTATTTGACAATAATTCTAACTATGTAGTTGACGGTGCAACCGGTTCCCGCGGTCAAGTTATGTTTATCAACTTTAAAAATGAATTCTTACAGGATATCAATGTTCGTAAAGCTTTGAGCATGTGCATTGATAAAGAGAGTTATGCCAAAGGTTTAAATAAAGGCGCTTCTGAACCGGCAAATGGTTTATTCCCGGATTCTTTTGACTTTGGAGGCAAAGATTTAAAAGGTTATTCATACGACTTGGAAGGCGCTAAAAAATTATTGGATGAAGCGGGTTATCAAGATACAGACGGAGACGGTATTGTAGAAAAAGACGGAAAACCACTTTCTTTACGTATTTGTACTTACAGCACAAAAGCAGAATTACCGGTATTTAGCCAAGCTTTGGCAGATGCAGCAAAACAAATAGGTATTGACATTCAAATTGATATAGAAGCTTATGACGCAATTGTAGACCGTCAGGAAAATGGTAATTTCGACTTAATGTTAATCAGCTTTACAATGTGTCCTGAAGGTGACCCCCAGTATTTCTGTGACCTTGCCTTTTAAAACCGACGGAAGCAGTAACTATGGCAACTATTCCAATGCCGAAGTTGACGCTTTAATTGACCAATTGGATCAAGAATTTGACCAAGAAAAACGTGTTTTCTTTGGCAAAGAGATTCAGCAGAAAATTTTAGATGATGCAGGATTTATTGTATTTGGTCATGCAGAAATTTACCAATGTCTTAAAATCATCTGTAAGTGGTTGTGAAACCAATCCTTCTGAATATTATTTAATTACAGCTGAAACTACTATGTCAAAAAGCATAAAAGGTTCTTATAATATGAAGTTATTGAATGTTGACTCTTTAAGCGTTTCCTATTCTCATATACCTACTGTAAAAGATATTAGTTTTCTATCAGCCCGGGTGAGATTGTTGGTTTGGTAGGAGAAAGCGGTTGGGAAAAAGTACTTTACTGCGTACGCTGATGATGTTAATGGAGGAAAACTGTCAAATTGATAAAGGCGCTGTTTTCTTTGAAGAAACCGATTTGACAAAGTTATCTGAAAAAAAGAACTCCGCTTACTTCGTGGGAAAGATATTGTAATGATATTTCAGAATGCAGCTTTATCCAGTAATCCTCTTCATAAAATTGGGCATCAGTTTTACGAAACCATTACGAGCCATTCAGGGAAAATGTCAAAAGGAATGTTATGCAAAGGCGGAAGATATCTTAAAAAAATTAAAGTTTAAAGAACCAAAACGTATTTTAAATAGCTATCCGTTTGAGCTTTCCGGCGGTATGAATCAGAGAGTGGCTCTGGCTTTTAGCAATTTTGATGAATCCCAAACTAATATTGGCCGATGAACCTACCAGTGCATTGGATGTTACCGTACAGGCACAGGTCATAAAACAAATGCGTCAATTGAGAGAATCATATCATACTGCTATGTTAGTAGTCACTCATAATATGGGAATAGTAGCACAGCTGTGTGATAAAGTAGGAGTACTGTATGCCGGTAGAATCGTGGAGTGGGGAAGTGTAGAAGACATTTTGGAGCATCCAAAGCATCCTTATACACAGGCGCTTATTTCTGCGATACCTGAGATGAATGGTGAAGACCCAACCGGGATTCCGGTTCTCCAAAAGAATTTACGAAAGAAGAAATCGGTTGTGATTTTGCTCCCCGCTGTACCAAAGCAAAAGAAAATTGTGCATGTGTGGTACCGGAAAAGGTTGTACTTTCTGATGAGCATTGGGCTTTATGTCCTTATTGCAGGGAGGAGTGAATATTGTATGGAACTGTTGGAGGTAGAAAATCTTTACACAAGGAATTCTATAAAGATAAGGTGAAATTTGCAGCGGTAGATCATATTCATTTCTCAATCCGTGAAGGTGAGTGTTTAGGACTTGTAGGAGAAAGCGGTTGTGGAAAAAGTACAACGGCTTCTTTAATTGCAGGATTATTGAAGCCGGATAAAGGCACTTTCCGATTTTTGGGAGAGGAGCTTACCAAATCTTCTTCAAGGCGTATACGAAAAAATATTCAAATGATTTTTCAAAATCCTATGGATTCTTTTTGACCCACGCTATCATCTTCTTTCCAGTGTACAACAAGGCTTGCGATATGTAGAAAAATGCGATAAAAGAGAACTGGAACGTCGTGCGCAAGAGGCGATTTCTTTTGTGGGATTAAAGGAAAGTTATTATAAAAAGCCAATTCATCAGTTAAGTGGAGGCGAATGTCAGCGAGCGGCAATTGCCCGTGCAATTATTGGACAGCCTAAATTGTTAATTTGTGATGAGGCTACCAGTGCGCTGGATGTTTCTGTACAAGCGCAAATTATATCCTTATTAAAAAAGTTAAAGCAAAGAAAAAGGCATGTCCAGTCTTTTTTTATTACACATGATTTAACGCTTGCATCAGTTATGTGTGATAGATTAGCCGTTATGTATTGCGGCAAGATTGTGGAGTACGGAGATGCAAAAGAAATTATTTCTAAACCGAAACATCCATATACACAACTGCTACTGCAAAGTGTATTGCCGGCCAAAATAGACAAGAAGTTCGACATTGCTGATTATGAAAGCTTGCGCGAACCTCATACCGGAGGATGTCACTTTTATGAATATTGTCCCAAGGCTTGTGAACAATGTAAACGTGAGATGCCTGAACTAAATTTGTGTGACCATAGGGAAGTAGCTTGCTTTTTACGAGAATAAGAAAAAACGGTATCTGCCATATGGCAGATACCGTTTTTTTATAATATTTCAATATTATTTTCAAAAAAAATAAATTCCCTTATGTTTTTGACATAAGGGAATTTTTATTCTGGTGGAAACAACAGGGCTCGAACCTGTGACCCTCTGCTTGTAAGGCAGATGCTCTCCCAGCTGAGCTATGCTTCCATCTAGCTGGTGTGCTACCTGTTTGGCAACTGAAAAAAATATTATAAAAGATATTGACTAAAAAGTCAACCCTTTTCTTATAGTTAAAATAATGTTTTTTTGTAAATTTGCAAATTTATAAAAATTTTTTGAAAAAAAAAAGTTCACAAACCTCCTATTTTTATGGTATGATTTGTACATAAATTTAAGAATTACTATTACTGTTCCAATATATGTTTTTATTCTAAGGAGAGATAAAATTTTATGGAAAAAAAATTAAGATTGGTATTTTAGGATATGGAAATTTAGGCAGAGGTGTTGAATTGTCTGTCAGCCAGAATCGGATATGGAATTGGTAGGTGTTTTTTACTCGCAGAGATCCTTCTCAGCTTACATTAAATACAAAGGGTGCTGTTGCGTATCACATTGACCAAGCGTCTGAGATGAGAGATAAAATAGATGTATTAATTCTATGCGGCGGCAGTGCAACAGATTTACCTGTACAAACTCCTGAGTTTACCAGATACTTTAATACGATTGACAGCTTTGACACACATGCAAAAATTCCGGGACATTACGCAACGGTAGATGCTATTGCAAAGGCTTCTAATAAAGTTTCTATTATTTCAGTTGGTTGGGACCCGGGTATGTTCTCTTTAAATAGAATGTATGCAGGCGCTATTTTGCCTGACGGAAAAGACTATACTTTTTGGGGGTAAAGGTGTAAGCCAAGGTCACTCTGATGCTATTAGTAGGATTGAAGGTGTACAAGATGCCAAACAATACACCATTCCAGTGCCGCAGGCTTTAGATGCGGTCAGAAGCGGTAAACAGCCGGAGCTGACTACCAGAGAAAAGCATACCAGGGAATGTTTTGTTGTTGCCAAAGAAGGTGCTGATTTAAAGAAAATAGAAGAAACAATCAAAACTATGCCAAAATATTTTTGCAGATTATGATACAACAGTACACTTTATTTCCCAAGAGGAATTGAATGAAAAGCACAGTGGTATTCCGCATGGTGGATTTGTAATTCGTACCGGGTAACCGGTAAGGATTTAGAACATCATCATGTGATTGAATATTCTATTAAATTAGATTCTAATCCTGAATTTACCGCAAGCGTATTGGTGGCATACGCACGTGCTGCGTACCGTTTATCAAAAGAGGGAAACTACGGTGCAAAAACTGTATTGGATATTCCGCCTGCTTATTTATCTATAAAATCAGGTGCAGAGTTGAGAGCAGAATTACTGTGTAAGGCGTTTTAATGAAGCAAACAACAGTTTGTAATGAAATATTTCAAAAAAGTCTACCTTTGGCAAAAAGGTAGACTTTTTTTCACCTATATAGTTACAAAAAACAGTAATTTTTTTATGTAACTACGTAATTCTTGGGAGTATTATTATGTTATCATGTTATCTATAAAAGTCTACTTATGTTCACGGCAGAACTCATTTGATTTATTTGATAAATTTAGATTGCTGCAGGTTAGATGTAAGAAGAAAAATACCCTTTTCCACATTTTGTTTTGGGATGATATGCTATACAGAGGCTTGATTTGCTAGAAGTCTATTTTTTCTAAATGATATCAGTTTTTTCACACATATCTCTCACATGGTATCTTTAACATAATATATTAATAGAAAATACTCTAAGGGAATAGGAAATATAAATTATGCAGTTACATATTAAAATAATATATGGTGTTTTAGCAGTTTTATTGGTTTGTACGATAATTTTCCTATGTTATTTTATACCTCAGAATCTATCTGCAGAAGTTGCTGCGTGTAAACCGGTATTGGAGACTGCAAATAATACAAGTGAAACTTCCAAGAATGATATTTTTTTAGAAGAAAATATGGAAGAACAAGAGAGCGTTATTGCAGAATCGCAACATCAGATTAACTCATTTGATATTATATTTCAAATGCCTGAGTTACCGACCGGTTGTGAAATTACTGCATTGACTATGGTACTGAATTATTATGGTATGGAAGCAGATAAAGTTGAGATGGCCACAAAATATCTTCCCTACCCAGGAGTTGAATTTGTATTACGGAAGCGACGGGCGATTGTATGGAAATGATTTGAATCAATATTTTATAGGAAATCCAACCACTGAAAATGGTTATGTATGCGGTACAGGAGCAATTGTAACTGCCGCAAATGCATATTTGCAAGATCAAGGAAGCGACTTGACAGCGGTGGATTATACGATACGCTATATGAGATTGTCCAGTCAAGATATTCCGGTAGTAGTATGGGTCACAATTTCTATGACAGATAGAGGAGAAACGGAAGGCTGGTATACACGTTCAGGAGAATATGTGGACTGGGTACATATGATCACGGAGCTGTTTTAATTGGATATACACAAGATACCGTTACAATTGCTGACCCAATTTCAGGAAAGATGGAATACAGCAGAAGACTTTGAACGTGTATTTGCTTCAGAGGAAATCAATGTGTCTTTTTACAATCCCTAAAAAATGTTGATTGTCAATGTTCATATTCCATGATGGAAAAAAGCCTGCATGCAGAAAACATGCAGGCTTTTTCAAAGATTTTATGACATCTATAAAAGTAAGCAGGGTAGTTATTTAGACATACTTTGTGCGTATTTGCAAAACGATTTCATACAGCAAATATCACATTTTGGTTTTCGAGCGTCACAAACAGCTCTTCCGTGTAACACAATACGATGGCAAAAGTCACTGGATTCTTCGGGCGGCAGCAGTTTACGCAAGTCCTCCTCCACTTTTACAGGTACTTTATTATTCGTCAGACCAAGCTTACCGCAAATACGAATAAAATGGGTATCCGTTACAACGGCCGGTTTTCCATATACATCTCCCAAAATTAAGTTAGCTGTTTTCTTCCAACACCCGGAAGGGAAAGAAGGTCTTCCATATTATCAGGAACAATACCATTAAATTCTTCTTTTAGTTTTTTTACACATTGCAAAAATATCGCGTGCCTTTGTTTTAAACAAACCGCAGGTACGAATATATTCTGCAATTTCTTCTTCAGAGCTGTTAATAAAATCGTCTATTGTTGGAAAACGTTCAAACAATGCAGGCGTTACCATATTTACTCTGGCATCCGTACATTGTGCGGATAATCTGGTTGCAATTAACAGCTGAAGTGGGTTAGAATGAATTAACGCACATTCTGCGTCAGGATATTCTTTTTTAATGCCTCGATTGCGGCAAGTGCTTTTTGTTTTTTGTCATATACATTCATCCTCATAGCTATAAAAATAGAAATAAGTATTATTTTTTCTATTTTATCTTATCTTTCTGACAAACTACAAGAGATTTCTTATATTTTAGTAGAATTTGGTGATATTTTTGAGTGGATTTCAATTAAAAATGATTGCTTTGGTTACAATGTTAACCGACCATATTGGTGCCATATTCTATCCGGATATGATTGCGTTGCGAGTCATAGGCAGAATTGCATTTCCTATTTATTGTTTTCTTTTTGGTACAAAGGGGTTTTTACATACGAGTAATCTAAAAAAAAATATATGATTCGTATGGGAGTGTTCGCCCTATTATCAAGTTCCGTTTGATTTGGCAAGGACAGGATATTGGTTAGATTTAGCAGGCAAAATGTATTTATTACTTTATTTTTAGGTTTATGCTGTATGACCATATACCGTCTGTCTGAGCAAACACAGCAGCCTATTCTTATGGTCAGCGGTATTTTGGCAGTCTGTATCCTCTCTCAGCTGATACGTGCGGACTACCAATGGCTTGGCATTTTACTGATTATGATTTTTTATATTTGGAAAACATCTAAACTGATTTGCTATGCTGCTTTTATTAAAGTTACATCTGTTTATTGTTTAACAGTCATGTCATGGCTGCAAGCAGCTTCTATTTGTGCATTGATACCTATTTATTGGTATAACGGCAAAAAGAGGAAAATACTCGTTTCGATATGTATTTTATTTTCTATCCGTTCATTTGTTTATATTATATTTTGTTTCTTTTTATTGCAAATAACAGTGTCCAAATGATAGGTCGTTGCAAACAAAAAGTGTCATGATACACTTATCACATAAAGGAGGGGATGCATGGAGTTTCAATTATATTATACAGAGCAAGGACAAGGGACTCCCTTTGTACTGTTACACGGAAACGGAGAAAGTTCGGATTATTTTCTCATCAAATAGAACATTTCTCCAAGACATATCGTGTGATTGCTGTTGATACAAGGGGGCATGGAAAATCTCCAAGGGGAGACGCTCCTTTTACATTGGCACAGTTTGTGGAAGATTTAAAACAGTTGCTGGACTACCTGGAATTGAAAAAGATTATTTTGCTAGGTTTTAGTGACGGCGGTAACATTGCGATGATGTTTACATTGAAATATCCCCAATATGTAAAAACTCATTTTGAACGGTGCGAATTTAACTGCCAAGGGAGTGAAATCTTCCGTACAAATTCCGATTATATTTGGGTATTGGATTACTTCCTTGTTTTCCTTTTCAGTAAAAATGCTAAGGCATCTCAGGAAATGCTGCGTCTTATGGTCAAAGAACCAAATGTTTCTCCCGATGAGTTGGAACAAATTGCTGTTCCGACCTTAGTAATTGCGGGTAAACAGGATATGATAAAAGAACATCATACAAAGCTCATTGCCAAATCCATACCAAAGAGTGAATTGATATTGATAGAAGGAGACCATTTTATCGCAAATAAAGAATCGGCTGTATTTAATGAAAATAGAGTCATTTTTTATGTAAGCATGCGGAAGAATAAACGTTTATTTTTATAAACAGCAACAAAATATGCCTATTCTAACAGTTAGAATAGGCATATTCTATGGAAAAATTCATGTGAGGGGTTCAGAAAAAAGTGAAATTAAGAAAATCTTAATTTTTTCTAAAGAAAGTAATTAAATTTTTAATATCAATTTTGATACGATAACAGAAAGGGGAGAAAATGAATATGAGTGAGAAAAATTTTGATTGTAGATGATGAACCTGAAATTGCCGATTTGGTTTCCTTATATCTGCAAAATGAAAATTTTACCGTTTAAAAATTTTATTCTGCCATAGAAGCGCTTAACTGTATTGGACATGAAAAATTGGATATGGCTATTTTGGATGTAATGATGCCTGAGATGAATGGATTTGAGCTGTAGGTAAAAAAATAAGGAACATTATCATTATCCTATTATTATGTTAACGGCAAAAAGGGGGAGGAAATTGACAAGATAACAGGTCTTACTTTGGGGGCAGATGATTATATTGTCAAACCGTTTCAGCCTCTGGAGTTGGTGGCACGTGTCAAAGCGCAGCTGAGGAGATATAAACGGTATAATACGGGTGTGGAAAAAGAGGATGATGTGATGATTCACTCAGGGCTGGTAATGAATATTAAAACGCACGAATGTACATTAAATGAAAAGCCGCTTTCCCTGACTCCCACAGAATTTTTTTTCAATTTTACGTATTTTATGCCAGCAAAAAAGGAAATGTGGTAAGTGCGGAAGAATTGTTTCACCAAATATGGGGAGATGAATATTTCAGTAAGAGTAACAATACCATTACAGTTCATATCCGTCACTTACGTGAAAAATGGGAGATTCTTTCGAAGATCCCAAATACATTAAAACCATTTGGGGGTGCGGATATAAAATTGAAAGCTAATTATAGTAAACCAATTAAAATGGCGGTTACTTTTATCATTGGAATTGCCATATGTTTTGGCCTCTTTTTTTGATAGATGTTATTTGGAATGGAGCATTTGTAGATTGGTTTGTACGTTCATACATGATTGAAGATCAGTATACTTTGCCTGACGGAACTTGGGTGGAACGTACTACATTCGCTTGGACAGACTTAAAATATTTTTTATTATGGACTGCAATTATTGCCATAATCGTTGTAATTACCACTGTAATCGTAGTTGCGCATTTTTATGCAAAAAAAAGAAAGTAAGTAAAACCATAACCAGTACCAGCGAAATGATTCATACCTACATGAATGGTTCGAAAGAGGCAACAGAAGTATTTCCAAAACAATATTCGGAAATTTCTGCTTGTATGGCACAAATCAAATCCACCATGCAACAGCATGAACATATATTAAAAGAAGAAGGCATACGAAAAAATGATTTGATTACGTATTTGGCACATGATTTAAAAACACCCCTTACTTCTGTGATTGGGTATTTGAGCCTTTTGGATGAAGTGCCGGATATGCCGCAAGCGCAAAAAGGAAAAATATATTCACATTACCTTGGATAAAGCAAATCGTTTGGAAAAATTAATCAATGAATTTTTTTGAAATTACCCGATATAACTTACAGCAGATTATTTTGGAAAAAGAAATGGTAGACTTATATTATATGCTGATACAAATGAGTGATGAGTTTTATCCAATTTTAGCATCACACGGAAATACCATTACACTTCATGCACAAGAAGATTTAACAGTATATGCCGACCCAACAAAAACTGGCAAGAGTATTTAATAATATTTTAAAAACGCAATTGCTTACAGCTATCCTAATACAGATATTCAAATCACTGCAGTAAAAAACAGAAGAGGAAATTCGTATTTCTGTTTGTAATCATGGAAAAACCATTCCTCAACAGAGATTGGAATCTATTTTTGAAAAGTTCTTCCGCTTGGATGATGCGCGTACTACCAATACGGGAGGAGCTGGTTTGGGTTTGGCCATTGCCAAAGAAATCGTAACGCTGCATGGAGGAACCATTTCGGCAAACAGTGAACACGAACTTACTACTTTTTGTGTTACGCTTCCGATTTCTTAAATTTATAAAATATCAAGATTCTCTTTATTTTTTCTTAGGAAATCAACAATTGAATATTAAAGTTAAAAACGCCTTTGTTTCGTATAATGATAAGCGAAACAAAGGCGTTTTATATTATGTTCAAGGAGAAATCATGGAATATGGAAAAAAGAAATTAGCAACCAGGCAAACACAAAAAAAGAACAAAAAAGACCTTTAGAAACCATACGTTTTTATACTATTATCATTGTATCTTTTATTATATTTATCCTGTTACTGTTTTTATAGGGAAACAATATTTGTCGTTTGATGTTCAGGTAGGTTCGGGAAATTTATTGAATGCAGGAACACAAGCAGAAAATAAAATTGATTTGAATGTATTAAATAGCCCGTACGCTATCTTGATAGATGCAGATACAGGCACAGTAATTGCACAGCGCAACGGTGATGAAAGAATCTATCCTGCTTCTCTTACAAAAATTATGACTGCTCTGATAGCTATAGAGCATACGGATAATTTAAATCAAAGTGTAACTGTACCATATGATTTTTTTTCAGCAATTATATGAAGAAGAGGCCTCGATGGCCGGATTTGAACCGGGAGAACGCGTAAAAGCAAAAGATTTGTTGTATGGTGTATTACTTCCTTCGGGAGCAGAATGCTGCAGGACCTTTGCAGAGAACATTTCAGGCTCAGAGTCTGCGTTTGTCAAATTAATGAATGAAAAAGCAAATCAAATAGGTCTGAAAAACACTCATTTTACCAATTGTACCGGCCTTCATGACAGAAATCATACTTCTTCTGTAAAAGACATTGCTGTATTGTTACAGTATGCTTTAAAAAATCAAGCGTTTTATCAGGCCTTTACAAGCAGTTACTACAGCGTTCCTCCAACAAATCAACATCCGGAAGGATTTTACTTTCTACAGTACCGTATTTCAAAATCAAGCTGTTGAAACAATTCACAACGGTGAATTGTTGGGGGGAAAGACGGGTTATACAGAACAGGCGGGCCAATGTTTAGCCAGCTTGGCTACCATAAACGGAAAACAATATCTTTTGGTAACTGCAGGAGCAAATGGTTCTCCTCAAACGGAACCACTGCATATTTTGGATGCAGTGAATGTTTATAATCAATTGGGAAGTTTAACTTAAACCCAGTTCTTCCTTTGTCAGTTCACGCAAGATACGGCATGGATTACCCACAGCAATTACGTTGGCAGGGAATATCTTTTGTTACAACACTTCCGGCGCCGATAATGCTGTTTTCTCCAATGGTAACTCGGGTAGAACAGTGGAATTGCCTCAATCCAAACGTGGTCTTTAATCGTTATCGGTTTGGTATATTCGTAGTCGGCATCGCGCTGCTCTAAATGAATGGGATGGTTGACTGTATACAGTTGAACATGAGGTGCTAAAAATACATGGTTTCCAATTGTAATTTTGCCGCAGTCTAACATAACACATCCCGTATTGGCGTAGAAGTGAGAACCAATATGAATGTTATAACCGTAGTCACAATAAAATGGCTGTCCAATGGAAAATTCCTGTCCGATAGAACCCAGCAATTTTTTTCATCAAGGTTTCTTTTTTATCCGTTTCATCGGGACGCAAATGATTGTAGTCGTATAATAATTCTTTTGCGCGTAAACGTTCTTCTTTCAATTGTTCATCGGGAGAATAAAATAATTCTCCCGCCAGCATCTTTTCTTTTTCAGTCATGTAACGGTACTCCTTTGTGGTTTTACTTGATTATAAAAAAGCGAATATGGTTTGTCAACGGAGTAACGGCAGCAGAAGATTTTACCCAAACAGTTTTTTGTAAATTGTGATAAAAACATGCTTTTCCTAGATGCATTTATTTTATAAAAGTATGTGTATTTTTACAATTGCGTTTTTGATAGGTAATTGTGTATAATTTAAGTACACAATAGAAATGAAAGAGGTACGGAGACATGTATCAAGATATTATGGATACCATCGGTTTTGTAGAGAAGTATGATTCTGAAGTCGGTCAAGCAATGGACAAAGAATTAAAACGTCAACAACGTAATTTAGAGCTGATTGCTTCCGAAAACATTGTTTCTCCTGCAGTTATGGCTGCAATGGGAAGTATTTTAACCAATAAATATGCAGAAGGTTATCCCGGCAAACGCTATTATGGCGGCTGTGAGTTTGTAGATATTGTAGAAGACATTGCTCGCAAACGTGCTTGCGAATTATTTGGAGCAGAGCATGCAAATGTGCAGCCTCATTCGGGTGCACAGGCAAATATGGCTGTTTATTTTTGCATTTTTAAAACCGGGCGATACAGTAATGGGTATGAATTTGTCAGAAGGCGGACATTTAACCCATGGCTCACCTGTGAATATGTCAGGCAGTTATTATAACTTTGTAGAATATGGCGTAGATGCAGAAACACACCGTATTGATTATGATAAATTACAGGCACAAGCAAAGAAGTAAAACCAAAAATGATTGTTGCAGGTGCAAGTGCATATGCAAGAATCATTGATTTTAAACGTTTGCGTGAAATTGCAGATGAAGTAGGCGCTATGCTTATGGTAGATATGGCGCATATTGCAGGTTTGGTTGCAGCAGGCGTTCATCCAAATCCTGTGGAGTGGGCGGACATTGTAACAACAACAACCCACAAAACATTGCGCGGCCCCAGAGGCGGATTGATTCTTTGTAAAGAAGAATATGCAAAAGCCATTGACAAAGCAATTTTTCCGGGTATTCAAGGTGGTCCCTTGATGCATGTGATTGCAGGTAAAGCAGTTTGCTTGGGTGAAGCTTTGAAACCTGAATTTAAAGAGTACGGAAAAAAGTAGTGGAAAACGCGCAGGCTTTGGCAAACGGTTTGACCAAACGCGGCGTAAAATTGGTATCCGGCGGAACAGATAATCACCTTATGTTAATCGACTTAAGCGGAACTGAACTTACAGGTAAAGAGTTAGAACGCCGTTTGGATGAAGTATATATCACCGCAAATAAAAACACAGTACCAAATGAGCAAAAGAAGTCCGTTTGTAACAAGTGGTGTTCGTTTAGGTACACCCGCTGTTACTACTCGCGGTTTGACAGTGGAAGATATGGATCAGGTAGCTGAGTGCATTAGCCTAGCCATCCATGATTTTGATGCAAATGCAGACAAAATCCGCAGCATGGTGCAAGCAATCCGTCAGAAGCATCCTTTATATGAATAATTGTACTTTGTGTACATTATCGGAATGGGTTTTGACCCATTCTTTTTTATATTATAATTTTGTGGAACATATAGTCGAATTTTACTTTTTATGATACAATAACAATACAACTGAGTAATTTGATATTGGGGAGGGAGGAATAGATATGAGCGCACCATTGGCAGATCGTTTGCGGCCTCAAACGCTGGATGATGTGGTAGGACAGCGGCACTTGTTGGCAGAAGGGAAGGCGCTGCGCCGTATTATTGATTCCGGCCAAATACCTAACATGGTGTTTTACGGTCCTTCCGGTGTGGGAAAAACAACGCTTGCTACCATGATTGCCAAGACCACCAACCGTAAGCTGGTCAAAATGAACGGAACTACTGCCTCTACCTCCGATATCAAAGATGTTATTTCCAATTTAAACACATTCGAGACAATGAATGGTGTTTTGTTGTATTTGGACGAGATACAATATTTTAATAAAAAACAACAGCAAATTTTGTTGGAGTTTATTGAAAACGGGCAGATTACGTTAATTGCTTCTACTACGGAAAATCCTTATTTTTATGTTTATAATGCTGTTTTAAGCCGATGCACGGTATTTGAATTTAAATCTGTTCCTAAAAAAGAAATCGAACGTGCGGTGCAAAGAGGTTTTTCAATTGTAGAGCAGGAGCTGAAACAAACCATTCAGCTGGAAGAGGGTGTTGCGGCGTACATCGCAACTGCTTGCGGCGGAGATGTACGCAAAGCAATGAATGCAGTGGAATTGTGCAGCTTATCAGCAGACAAAACAGAAGATGGAAGATATGTCACATTGGAATTAGCCAAAGAATTGACGCAACGCAGTGCAATGCGCTATGATAAAGACGGCGATGAACATTATGATTTGCTATCGGCTTTTCAAAAGTCTATGAGAGGTTCTGACCCGGATGCTGCCATTTACTATTTGGCACGCCTGCTATCTGCTGGAGATTTACCATCGGTATGCCGCAGACTTATGGTGTGTGCCTGCGAAGATGTAGGGCTTGCATGGCCGCAGATTATTCCTATTGTAAAAGCAAGTGTAGATGCAGCCTTACAAGTAGGACTTCCTGAAGCCAGAATTCCGTTGGCTGACGCAGTGATTATGGTATGCAATGCACCAAAATCCAATACGGCATATATGGCCATTAACCGTGCTATGGCAGATGTGGAAAAAGGAAATGTAGGCAGTATTCCAAGGCATTTGCAAAATAAACACTTTGACGGAGAAGATCAAGAAGTAAAAGGTCAGTTTTATATTTATACTCAGGATTGCCCCAACCATTGGACAGAACAGCAGTACTTGCCCGATACCTTGAAAGACGTTCGGTACTATGAATTTGGAGATAATAAAAACGAACAGGCATTCCGCCAATATTGGGAGAATATAAAAGGGAAAAAATTGTAAATACTATTATGGTATCGCCATATAAAAGGAGCGTTTCACATATGAATTCTATGATTTTAAGAAATTTATCTTACGGTATGTACGCAATCGGCGTAAAAGGAAAAGAAAGACCTTCGGCTTGTATTGTAAATACAGTGGTGCAAATTACATCGCAGCATCCGCCAATCATTGCTGTCAGTATGAATCATTATAATTATAGTCATCAGTGCATTGAAGAAAAACGGAATTTTTACAGTTTCTGTCTTGTCAGAAGATACTTCAGGTACGGTAATTGGTACGCTGGGCTTTAACTCTGGAAAAGACGTTGATAAACTGCAAAATGTACGACATAAAGTATTGCAGGAAGGCGTTCCTGTTCTCAAAGAAAATACTTGTTGTTGGTTTTTATGCAAAGTAGTCAATAAAAGTAGAATCTCCTACTCATACCGTATTTTTGGCAGAAGTTATCGCCGGAAGTGATAAATCCAGAGGTACTCCCATGACTTACAGTTACTATCATAATGTTATTAAAGGTACTGCACCCAAAAATGCACCTACGTATCAGCCTCCCGAAGTAGAGCGTGACGGAAATGATGGAGAAAGCTGGATTTGTACAGTGTGCGGGTATATTTATAATGATCCTGATGTTTCTTTTGAAGAACTGCCGGATGATTGGATTTGTCCCATTTGCGGTATGCCGAAAAAAGCGTTTCAAAGAAAATAATAGAATAAAAGCGGTGTAATTCACACCGCTTTTTATTTTTATAAATTTATGTTGCTTATAGTGATAGAATTCTAAATATGATAGAGCGCTATCATAAAGCCACGGGAATTTAAGAGAATAAAAACGAGACATCGAACATGTTTTTAGATAAAATAAGGGGAATATTTCGACGGTAAAATTTTTATTTTCTGTTTAAACTATAAAATGCTGTCTGTATTCCCGTAAATCTGCAATAATCAAGAGCACCCATACACAAAAATATGGGTGCTCTTCTCTTTTTTCGCTTTGTAAATACGAGTTATTTTTATATATGTACGTAAAAGTATACTATGAATCATACTTATTATAGTATACTTTTACAAAAACACCTAAAAAAGGTAAATTTAACTTGAAAAAGCGGCTATTTATATTATAATTGCGTTATAAATTACAAATTATAGTAAATTTGCAAAAAGTATGCTTTTGCAAGAAATTGTTCCGTTATTTTAATTGTTATCAGAAGGGTCATAAAATGAAAAGTAGTTTTATTGAGGGAAAAGTTATTTTTTATTTTCTTTCTTATCAACAGTTAAAATACGGATGAAAGGATGAGGTTTTATGAAAGCAATGAAAGCAAGTGGCTGGCGCTGTTTTTGACTGTCATTATGACTTTTACTCTGTTGCCAAGTGTTGTATTTGCAGCGGGTGAAGATACCGGGGTTGCAAAAATTGGTGACCAAACATATAACAGCGTTGCTGAAGCAATTACAGCAGCCGGTTCGAATGCTACAACCATCGAATTGACTCAAAATGTATCTGAGGATGTTACCATTCCTCAAGGCGCAAATATTACATTGTATATTCCGGAAGGTATCACTTTAACCAACAAAGCCGGGCATACGATTACCAATAACGGCACTCTCACCGTTATCGGCGCAGGTACAGTTGATAATGTGACCCATGCAAAAGGAGCTCTTGTAAACTATGGTACTGCCATTTTAGAAGGAGCTACCTTTACCCGTAGTGCAGAAGCAAGCACAAGTACTACATCTTCCGGCGGAAACAGCTGGTATGTTATTGACAACCATGGTACTATGACTATTACAGGAACTGCGAATGTTGTAAACAATGGATATTTTTTCTTCTTTAATCCGTAATATAGGTACAGCAGATGCAGCTTCCAGTTTAACCGTTAGCGGCAATGCAACCCTAAGACAGGACAACTTTATTGCATTAAAAAATGACGATTATGGCAATGTTGCTGTTACAGGTGGTACAATTACCTCCAATGAACAAACAATACAAAACTGGTCACAGGCAGCTATCAGTGGAGGTACTTTAAACGGACAGGTAATTACTTGGTCCTATGAAGGTTTTGCAAGTGCAACCGAAATTTCCGGAAATGCTGTTGTAAACGGTGATGTTGTTGCAGTAAACTATGACGGTGGAACATCCATTCCTTCGGTAACTATTAAAGGTGGTACTATAACAGGTGAAATTTCAAAAGCTACCTACAATAATGGACTGCAACCGGCAGCACCTGATGCAGCTTCTTCCTCTATTGTTGTTTCGGGCGGTACTTTCTCCAATGCCGTAGATTCAAACTTTTTGCAGATAATTTCTATCTAAACCAAAATCCGGATGGCTCCTATTCTGTACATGAGCATAACATGGTTATGAAATACGATGCTGATAATCATTGGTATGAATGTTCTGTATGCGGAGAAAAAAGCAGATGTATCTGCCCATACTTTTGGTGAGTGGAATGTAACGAAAGAAGCTACTGCTACAGAAGCAGGCAGCAGAGAGAAAGTTTGTTCTGTATGCGGCTATCAAGTTGTAGAGGAAATCTCTGCAACAGGTGATGCTTCGTCTACTCCAACTGAAGAAGAAATGACAAACGGAACAACAACTACTGATGTGAACTCTGCTAATCCTCAAACAGGCGACAACAGCTATGTATTTCTAGGAATCGCATTGTTGTGTCTATCCGGTGCAGGTCTTGCAGGAACAGTCATTTTCAGAAAAAAATATAGCAAATAATTTATCTTTCACACTCTGCGGTTTGATACCGTAGAGTGTTTTTTATTCTGCAAGTTGTATATGAGAATAGTACTAACAATATGATATTCAAAAGAAGTCAAATTATAAATCTTGAAATTAGATTTCGCTTCAGTCGAAAATTCAGGAGCAAAATTTATAATTACGGTGTTAATGTAAAAATGGCTCAAACAGGCTGTTTGTTCAAAAAATGAATCAATCATAACTATGGTTTGCAGTTTTTGTGATTCAGAAGTTGGATGATTAATTATATCACTTATCAAATCAATGATAAAATTAGGAATTTCGGTACATATATCCCAATAAGATTTATTTTAAACAATATTCTTGACCGTAGATAAGGACTGTGATAGCATGAGGATATTGGAACTAAACGGTAAAGGAAGAGGTACATGAAGGTAGCAATTTTGACTTCTCAGGAGAGAGTGGAAAAATTTACAGATTGGTCATTGGTGCCTAAAGATACAGAATTGATTTATATAGGACAAACATATACAGATGATGAAGTCATACAGAAAGCAAAAGATGCAGATGCTATTTTAGTGGATGCAGTGAATGTTGTAAGCGGAAATATCATCAGAAATTTACCAAACTTAAAGTTGGTTCAGTCTGAAGGGGTTGCTTATCATCTGATTGATACAGAGGCGGCAAAGGAACAAGGAATATATGTTTGTAATAATGCTTCAGCCAATGCTGGCTCTGTTGCAGAGCATACCATTATGTTAATGCTTGCTTGTACACGTCGGTTGATAGAAGGCGACACTTTGGTTCGCAGAGGCAAACAGATACAAGCCAAAGGCTCATTTATTTTAGCTGGTATTCCTGAACTGGAGCATTGTCATGTAGGGTTATTGGGATTTGGCGCCATTGCAAAGCAAACAGCAAAGAGATTGAAAGGGTTTGGCTGCCGCGTCAGTTATTACAGTCGTCATCAAGTATCGGAAGAAATAGAACAAGAATATCAAGTTTCCTATTTGCCTTTACAGGAACTTTACCGTTCTTGTGATATTCTCAGTATTCATGTTCCTGTAACAGCAGAAACTAAAAATATGGTGGATAAACGTGTGTTTGAATGTATGAAATCTACTTCCATTGTAATTAATACTGCTCGTGGTGAAATTGTGAATCAACAAGATTTATACAATGCAATTGTCAGCAGACAAATTGCAGGAGCAGGTATGGATACCTTATGTCCTGAACCTGTCCCGTTTGACCATCCTTTATTGCAATTACCGGAGCATTTACAGTATAAAGTAACCTTTTCTCCTCACATTGGCGGAACAACATATGGCGTTTTTCAGCATATGTATCGTACCATTTGGTCTAACATTTCAGCTGTATGTCACGGGCAAACACCAAACCATATTGTTGTTTAACTTTTTATCTAAATAACAGATAAAAACATAGGAGATATCAATGTACTACTATTATGAACATACGCAGCACTGCGCCCCTTTTTTCATGTTATAAATGAGTTTGTCCATACAATTCCTGCTGTCATTAGCATTCCACATAGCGGAACATATTTAACGCAGCAAATGAAGCAAAATTTAAAACCGGATATAGTACTTCCCAACACAGATTGGTATTTACCGGTTTTATATTCTTTTTTGCAGCAGTTAGGATATACTGTGATTGTAAACCATACCAGTAGATATGTGGCGGATGTAAACAGAAGTTTGGAAGATGCCAAAGGAACATCTTATAAAACCAATGTGTGTTATACACATACCACTCAAGGGTATGCTATGTATCAAGCAGAACCCGATGTATGTGAATTGAAACACAGAATCGCTTATTATTATCAGCCTTATCACAATGGAATTCAAAAGTTAATTTCAGAGAAACTAAATTATTATAATCAAATCTATTTTATTGATTTACATAGTTTTGGATTAGATTACGGCGCTGATATGATTCTGGGAAATGATTTTGGGAAAAACATGTTCAGCCTCATTGATGTCTTTTATAGAACATAAATTGATGGAGCGGGGGTATTCTGTGAAACAAAATAATCCATTTTCAGGCGGATACCTCACAAAAATACTATGGTACACAAATAAAAAGTTGCCAATCCATACAAATAGAGCTTTGGTATCAAACATATATCAATCATAGAGTATTTGGAAATGAAGAATTTCCAAAAGTAAATTCCGTATTATTTCAAAAAAAAAATAAGGACAAGTTGAAAGAAATCTTTATTCTTTTAAAAGATTTTTTATTACATTGAATCATGCAGAACACAAATAAGGGCTTTGCGCATTTGCGCAAAGCCCTTATTTGTGTGATAGAAAAATGAAACGATAAATTTTCCTCACAGAATCACCTTACGGCAATAATATAGTAACAGGAGAAATTCCATTTTAAGAAAAAAAGGAGCTTTACAATGGAGAAAAGAATATTCCCTCAATGAGTTAAAAGTGGGGCAACGTGGTACCGTTAGCCAATTGTTGTCCGATACAAGTATGAGAAGACGATTACAAGATATTGGTTTGATTGAAGGTACAAAAGTAGAATGTATACAAAAAGTCCTTCAGGTGACCCAATTGCGTTTTTAATTCGAGGTGCAGTTATCGCTTTAAGAACAGAAGATTCATCTTCTGTATTGATGAGCTTATCATAAATGTAATAAATGAGGTGAGAAACATGGGTTGGAAGAGGAGGAGAAAGTCAAAACGTAAACAATCGGCAGAACAAGATATTGATAAAGAAAGTGGGAAAATTGTTGCATTGGCAGGCAACCCCAATGTAGGAAAGAGTACAGTATTTAATGCTTTAACAGGATTAAATCAGCATACAGGAAACTGGACGGAAAAACGGTAGACAGTGCGTACGGCATCTGTAATTATCATGATGAAAATTACATTATGGTAGATTTGCCAGGTACGTACTCCTTAATGGCTCATTCGGCAGAAGAAGAGGTTGCTAGAAATTTTATTTGTTTTAAGCATCCTGATGCGACCATTGTTGTATGTGATGCCACGTGTTTGGAACGTAATTTAAATCTTGTATTACAAACAATTGAATTGACAAAAGCGCGTTGTAGTTTGTGTGAATCTATTAGATGAAGCAAAAAAAAACAAATTTTGTGGATTTGGATAAACTTTCAAAAGAACTTGGTGTACCTGTAATAGGAACAACTGCCAGAAGTAAAAAAAGGCCTTGATGATTTACTTGCCACAGTGGAAGCATTGGCACGAGATCCCGAACCCAATGCCTTAAAAATAAAATATATTCCTCCCATTGAAGAGGCTATCTCTATGGTAGAGCCTCACTTAGCAAGAAAAATTAGGAGAAGAATGGAATTGTAGATGGATTGCCATACGTCTGTTGGAAGGCAATACTTCTATGATAGATGATTTAAACCGTTATATAGGATATGATGTTCAGCAAGATAATGTGCTTGCCGATGCATTGGCGGAAGCAAAGAACTATTTGAATCGTTGTGACATCACGGAAGATAACATAAAAGATAAAATTGTTGCCTGCCTTGTTATTACAGCGGAAGGTATTTGTGCCAATGTTGTGTCTTATAATAAAGCAAATTGTCATAGCAGAGACCGTAAAATAGATAAATATCTGACCAATCGTTTCACAGGTATTCCTATCATGATTGCGCTGCTAGCGCTTATTTTTTGGATTACCATATCAGGAGCAAACTATCCGTCTCAAATGTTATCGGAAGGTCTGTTTTGGGTGCAGGACCGGCTGACAGATTTCTTTATGTGGATGCATGCACCTGAATGGCTTCACGGAGCTTTGGTGTTGGGAGTTTATCGCGTATTGGCTTGGGTTGTATCCGTTATGCTGCCGCCCATGGCAATTTTCTTTCCTTTGTTTACGTTACTGGAGGATTTCGGGTATCTTCCCAGGGTGGCGTTTAATTTAGACCACTATTTTAAAAAAGGCCAATACTTGCGGAAAGCAAGCGCTTACTATGTGTATGGGATTTGGCTGCAATGCGGCAGGTGTGGTAGGTTGCAGAATCATAGATTCTCCAAGAGAACGTATGATTGCAATGCTCACCAATAATTTTGTTCCTTGCAACGGACGTTTTCCCACTATGATTTCCATTATCTCCATGTTTTTTGTTGGAAGCATTGCAACAGGATTTACAGGTTCTTTGCTGTCAACGCTTATGTTGACAGGGGTCATTATATTAGGTGTCATGCTCACATTTGCTATGAGTAAATTGTTATCCAAAACGGTATTAAAAGGTGTACCTTCTTCCTTTACATTGGAATTACCTCCATACAGAAGGCCACAGATTGGAAAAGTAATTGTAAGGTCTTTTGTTGGATAGAACCATTTTTGTTTTGGGAAGAGCAGTGATAGTCGCTGCTCCTGCAGGATTCATTATTTGGATTTTAGCAAATGTCACAGCAGGAGATGCCACATTATTGTCACACTGTGCTGCTTTTTAGACCCATTTGGAAAATTATTTGGCTTGGATGGAACCATTTTATTTGCTTTTATTTTGGGATTTCCGGCGAACGAAATTGTCGTACCGATTATGATTATGACTTATATGGCAACAGGGACATTAACCGAAATAGACGATTTAATGGCACTGAAAGAATTATTGGTGGCAAATAACTGGACGTGGGTAACGGCATTGTGTGTCATTGTATTTTCTTTGGTCCATTGGCCTTCTTCCACGACCTGTCTTTCTATTAAAAAGAAACAAAAAGTTGGAAATGGACTGCAATAGGATTTTTTGCTTCCAACCGTAACCGGCTTTGGGTTATGTTTTGTTATTGCAACATTTGCAAGAATATTTGGATGGCTTGTATAAGAAAAGACCTGCATGAAAGCAGGTTTTTTCTTATATTTTTGAAACTAAAGAACCACTTTTATCTTCACCCATACGATTGTGATTCATCCGAAAAATCAAATTATCATTTGTAATATAGACCGTAACTATAAAAAAGCAGACTGTTCTTTTTCAGAACAAGCCTGCTTTTTATAGTTATACTGAGGTACCGACAATTGAAAAATAAATAATAACGGCAATACCCAGTAAGATACGATAAACACCAAATATTTTAAAGTCGTGCTTTTTGATGTATTTCATTAAGAATTTAATTGCCAAAACAGATACAAGAAAAGCGGTCAATACACCTGCAATTAAAATCGCAATTTCCAATCCTGTATAGGAAAAAACCGAATTTTACTAACTTTAGAGCACTTGCGCCCAGCATTACCGGTATTGCTAAAAGAAGGTAAATTCAGCTGCAACAAAGCGAGAAGCCCCCAACAGCAAAGCAGTAATAATAGTAACACCGGAACGTGAAGTACCAGGAATGAGTGCCAATAGTTGGAATACACCAATTAAAAAATGCCATTGTATAAGGCAATTGAGACAATTCTCTGATTTTTGGTTTGCGTTTACGGTTAAATATTTCTACGATAATAAATAGTACGCCATATACAATCAATGTGATGGCAATGGTCCAAGCATTGAAGAATAGTTCGTTAATTTTATCATCAAAATCAATCCGATGACTGCTGCCGGCAGGCAAGCAATAATTACTTTTAACCATAACGACCATGTCTGTTTTCGTTCTACAAGTGTTTTCTTTCGTGAAAACGGATTCAGTTTGTGGAAGTAAAGTACCAGAACAGCCAATATTGCCCCCCAGTTGAATCACAACCATGAACATATCTAAAAATTCTTTTGATACATCCAATTTGATAAATTCATCCACCAGAATCATGTGTCCCGTACTGCTGATTGGAAGCCATTCCGTAATGCCTTCCACAATACCTAAAAAAAGATTGCCTTTAGGATTTCGATAAAGAACATGCTGAAATTCTCCTTTAACCAATCAAATCACCATATGTAACAGTTTATATCACTATTATCCGCTTGTAGTAGTATAACATATAACAATGCAAAAAAAGTATGAAGTTATGAAAAGTTTATAAATTTTGTATTAATGTGGTGAAGTCCCAAACTGTTGTCTATTATCTTTGGAAAAAATGCCATAATTTTTATAGTTGGTTTAACATTAATTTAACGTTTGTTGTGTAATTTATTATTTTTATCAATCATATGAACAGCGTTCCATAATAAGAAAAAGATTTTTACGGTTCCATACAGCATGAAACATGTGTTAGAGATTCAAAAAAAGACCTGAAAAATACAGGTCTTTTTTATGTTTTTTATTACAGATACTTATCTTTTTGCTACAAAAGGTAGACATTTTTTCACGGACAAATATTACCTAAAAATTGGAAATTTGTTTACGCATTTAAGCCTTTTTGTTATTTTATCATGCCTCGAAATAAAAAGTCTACTTAAAGTCTAATTTGTTTTCCATTATGTGGACAGAGAGGAGGAAAATACGTATCTAAATTTTTCCAAAACAATGAAAACTTGTTTTATAAGTTAGGAGGTAAAGAAGAAATGAAAGCTAAAAAAATTATTAGCAATGGGTTTGACAGTATTAATTGGAACAGCCAGTACATCAAGTATGTTGTGTAATACTGTGTTTGCACAGGAAAATACCCATATTGAAGAAAGTACAGATTTAGATGAAACACTAGATACTACAGAAAATATTTCTCCAAAACTAACAGATAATCACGATATAACATCCACAGTGAATGCTATGGCCAATACAGCAGGAACTTCAGCGGATAATCCACTGGTGATTCCGGAAGAAGGACTTCTTTGGGATGGAAATGGCAGCACTGTTTTAAAGGGTGTAAATTCCGAATGGTACAAAACAAATGTAACAGATGCGGGAGTACAATTTGTTGCCATTAAAATACCTGAGAAAACAACTGAAATATACGCAAGTGTGTTCAGTCCCAATATTTATGCATCAGAACTCCGACTGCAGGAGGTTCAAGTGTAAAAAATAGCAAACATTGTGGATAAATTAGTAGCAGTAGACTTTTCTGCTGCTACCAATTTGACCAAGATTAACAAGCAAGTTTTTTTATGATGCAAAAAAACTTGGAGGCGTAATTGACTTAAGAAATACAAAATTACGGAGATAGGTGGAAATACCTTTAATGGTACTGCTATTACAGGTGTTATCTTGCCAAGTACGTTAACCTCAATTGGCAGTTTGGATTCGAATATGGCAGTATTTGGTAACTGTTCTAATTTAGCCTTTATTGGTATGAGAGACGCTGTTGGAGATGAAAATTTTTTGGAACTTCCGCAAAGTCTCACCACGATTGGTAAATATGCATTTTCGTTCAGCGGCAGTTCGCCTATTTATCAAAAAGATGAAAAATGATGGTTTAGTAGTAAGTATTCCTGCATCAGTGACTACGATAAAAGCTTCCGCTTTTCCAATTCACAATGCAGTAAAAAATATATTTGTGTTGGAAGATGCAAGTAGTTTTGAAGGTGCCGATAAAGATGCTTTCTCTAATTCCACATGGGAAAGTAATAGACCAACGGTACTGTTTCCAAATTTCAGCACTTACCAAAATGCAGATGAAACGAAAAAAAATGCAATGGCAAGCTATGCTAACTTGTCTTATGGTGTAACACTTAATTTTGTATATAACGGATTAAGCATAGCTACCGAACAAAAACTTTATAATAATACAGTTCAGTATGTAAAGAAAAACGGTGTTTGGAGCTTAGACGAACATTATGAACTGCCAAAACCGACTGGTGTACCCACTCCGGCAGCAGGATATTACGGAGGTTGGGAGCTGGATGGCAAAGAACTGACGGCCGACTCTCAAATTAGTGTTACTTCTCCGGCAGATACTTTAACCGTTACATGGAAAAAATGATTTTGTATCTGAACCAAAATGTAGAATATTCTATGAATGGTCAACCAATATCACAATCGAGTCCTTTATAATGTACAACGTTTGGTACTATTGGTGTCCAGGTTACTCATCCATTAATGAAAAACGAAAATACCAATGAAAGTACAGATACCTATGTAGAGTTTGAATATTATTGGTTTGATATTCAAAACGGAACGGTAGGGGGAACGAAGCAAAGCAACCGGCACTGAAGATTATTTCTATCGTGAATCTACTCAAAAATGTACCCACAACAGTCAGCGAAATTCTATGAGAACAGAAGCTGATACACGTACCGGGGAACAAATTATTATTGTGTTCAAGTGCTTGGTAAGCTTGTAGTAAACGGTGTTCCTCAATCCGGTTATTATTATAAATCCTTGGTTCCTATTATAAGTTGTGGTGTACATCCTATTAACAATAATGCAACAACAGATAAAGATTACATTTTTTAATGTAAATGTAGTACCTGCACAATTTACAGTAAACTTTGATTCTCAGGGGGAAGCATTGTCGCAAAACAGAGCGTTGAGTACGACAATCTGATACAGGAACCAACAGTACCGACCAAGGAAGGCTATACCTTTGCAGGATGGTATAAAGAAGCTGCATGCCAAAATAAATGGGATTTTGCAACGGAAAAAATGCCCGCAAATGCGGTGACATTATACGCCAAATGGGAAGCAAATGCGTATAGTGTAGGGTTTAACGCAAACGGCGGAACAGGAACAATGTCAGAGCAAGCATTTGTATATGATACAGCACAGGGATTGGAAACAAATAAGTTTACCAAAGAAGGATATACTTTTAAAGGTTGGTCAACTACAACAGATGGTCAAGTTGTGTATGCAGACGGAGAATCAGTGAAAAATCTTACATCAGTTCCTAATGAAACAGTGACTTTGTATGCAGTATGGAAGCAAATGCATATAGTGTAGAGTTTAATGCAAATAGCGGAACAGGTACAATGCCTTCACAAGCGTTTGTATATGATACAGCACAGGCATTAGAAACAAATAGGTTTACCAAAGAGGGATATACTTTTAAAGGTTGGTCCACGATAGTAAACGGACAGGTTATGTATACAGACGGGGCAACTGTCAACAACCTTACAGCAACTAATCATGATACAGTAACCCTGTATGCAGTATGGGAAGCAAAACCAATACACAGTAACCTTCAAAGACTGGGACGGAAGCGTGCTGAAAACAGAGCAGGTAGCATATAACACAGCAGCGACAGCCCCGGGCAGCCCCTGACAAGAGAAGGCTATCGCTTCACAGGCTGGGACAAAACTGTCATTACAGGTGATACAGAAATTACAGCGCAATACATAAAAACTTGGACAGTCACTTTTAAAGATGAAGACGGAACCGTGTTAAAGACAGAAATTGTAGACGAGGGAACAGGAGCAACTGTCACCGACAGAGCCTGGTACAAAAGAAGGGCATACCTTTGCAGGCTGGAATGCTGCTTTTGATAATGTAACAGAAGATACAGTAGTAACAGCGACATATACAGTAAATCAATATACAGTAACGTTCAAAGATTGGGACGGAAGCGTGCTGAAACAGAGCAGGTAGCATATAACACAGGAGCAAGCGCGCCAACAGAACCAAACAGAGAAGGTTACCGCTTCACAGGTTGGGATGTATCATTTGAAAATATTATGGGAGACACCATAGTAACAGCACAATATGAGAAAGAAGAATCTATCGTACCACCAACAGAACCGGAGCAGCCACAAGCACCGGGACAAGGCGGAGAGATGAACAACACAGAAATAAAAACACAAACAGGCGCCAATTTGAAGCAGCCAAAACAGGGGATGATTTTATTGTAGAACCACTATTGGTAACAGGAGGTATTTCCTCTATTGCAGCTACTATCGCTTTCTTCTTTCGCAAAAAAGGAAAAATTGAATCATAAAGAGAAATAAAACAGCCAAAGTATTGGATTCCTCCATACTTTGGCTGTTTTTATTTTTTTTCGTATTTTTGTTCACAGTATGCACAGCGATACACATGGTTTTCTGTCACTTAATTTAAACACTTGGTCAATTCCACGTTCAATGGAAGTGATACAGCGTGGATTTTTGCAAGATACCACATTGCGTATGGTTTCCGGCATGGTCAATTTTTTTCTTTTCGATTATTTTTCCGTCATCAATTACATTGACTGTAATGTCACAGTCGATAAATCCGAGTACGTCTAAATCAATATCCAAAAGACCTTCCACTTTAATGATGTCTTTTTTTTCCCCATAGCATTGCTTTTTGCATTTTTGATAATCGCAACACTGCAATCTAATTTATCCAGTTCCAGGTATTTATAAATATCCATACAGCTGCCTGCTTTAATATGGTCAATTACAATACCGCGTTTTAGGCTGTCAACATTCAACATCATTCACCTCCAATAATTTCATAATAAGCGCCATGCGAATATATACGCCATATTGTATTTGTTTAAAAATAGGCGCGAGGGTCGTTGT
>VOFI01000117.1_pt1 | contig 48922 bp, 71 predicted proteins | sample 5384131 | NCBI WGS metagenome assembly VOFI01 (sample SAMN12384728, study PRJNA508395) | human gut metagenome | isolation source: healthy gut H | host: Homo sapiens
CGTAAGATAGAATTAAAAGGCAGAAAGATGCTGCTGAATGGAAAACGTCTGATTATCAATGGTGTAAACCGGCATGAATGGAATGCCAGAAGCGGAAGATGTATTACCGAAACTGATGAGAAATGGGATATCGAATGTATCAGACGCAATCATATCAATGCAGTCAGAACCTGCCATTATCCGGATCATATTTCATGGTATTACAGATGTGATCAGGCGGGGATCTATCTGATGGCAGAGACAAATCTGGAGACACATGGATCGTGGCTGAAACAAGGTGTGATTGAACCGTCGTGGAATGTTCCGGGAAGTATCGGATGCTGGAGAGGATGTACATTAGACAGGGCAGTATCGAACTTTGAATCATTTAAGAATCATGTGTCGGTACTCTTCTGGTCACTTGAAATGAATCGTATGCCGGTGATATCCTGGTGGAGATGAACCGTTACTATAAAGAAAAAGATCCGGACAGACTTGTGCATTACGAGGGCGTGGCAGAGAACCGGCCTTATGAGGATTTAATTTCCGATATGGAGAGCCGGATGTATGCTCCGCCGGAGAAGATAAAAGAATATCTGGAAAATAATCCGAAGAAACCATTTATCTTATGTGAATATATGCATGATATGGGAAATTCTCTGGGAGGAATGGAATCTTATATCAGATTACTGGATCAGTATGAGGATTATCAGGGAGGCTTCATCTGGGATTATATCGATCAGGCACTGTTCGTGAAGGATGAAGTGACAGGACGTGATGTATTGCGTTATGGTGGTGACTTTGATGACAGGCCATCGGATTATGAATTTTCGGGAAATGGAATTTTATTTGCGGACAGAACGGAAAAGCCGGCAATGCAGGAGGTGAGACATTACTATGGATTACGCAGATAGAGGAAAATTAGGAATTGTGTATGGAGATGTAACACTTGGAGTACACGGAGAAGACTTTCATCTGATCTTTTCTTATCAGACAGGCGGTCTGGAATCCATGGTAAAGCATGGAAAGGAATGGCTGTATCGCACACCGAAGCCGACATTCTGGAGAGCAACCACAGACAATGATCGTGGAAATGGATTCCCGTTTAGAGCCGGTATGTGGATGACTGCCGATATGTTCCAGAAATGTGTGGATATCCAGGTACGGATAGACGGAACCAAGATAGAAAAACCGAGCGCACCGGTAAATAATAAATATTCGGATAAAGAAACTGCGGAACGTGTGGAAGTTATATTTACATATGAGACATTAACTGTTCCGTCAACACAGGTAAAGGTATCGTATCTGGTATTTGCTGATGGAAATGTCAGAGTAAGAGCGCACTATTACGGGAAAGAGGGAATGCCGGAGCTCCCTGCATTCGGTATGCGCTTTGTCATGCCGACAAAGGCAGACGGATTCGTTTATGAAGGATTATCGGGTGAGACATATCCGGATAGAAAAGCCGGGGGTATTCACGGAATTTATGAAGTAGAGGGTCTTCCGGTTACACCGTATCTGGTTCCGCAGGAATGTGGCATGCATATGGATACCGAGTGGGTGACAGTGAGGAGAAGTACGGTTTTGGATAACCGGAATCGTCATATAGAACAAAGTGGACTTACATTCCGGGCGGGCAGTGAGATCAATCATTCCACGTTTGCATTTTCATGTCTTCCTTATACTGCAGAAGAACTTGAGAATGCAACGCATCAGGAAGAGCTGCCACCGGAAAGAAGAACGGTACTTTGTATCTATGGAGCGGTCCGTGGTGTAGGCGGAATCGACAGCTGGGGATCTGACGTGGAAGAGCAGTACCGGATTCCTGGAAATAAGGATATTGAAGTAGAATTTATAATGTAGATCTGCTTTTGCATAACCGGATACAGTTCTTTAGCCAGTCACACATCGCTTCCTCGCGGGCAATACCCCGCTTAAGACGAGATAGTCAGTAAACAGCTCGTCATCTACAGGCGGAAGAACGGTAAACTTTTCCATATCTTCTTTCAGATAGTTCAGGCGGTCAAGATGCTGGCTTAGCTGATCCTGCAACAATTGTATACGGAATTCCGGGGAAGCAAGATGGGAAAAGAAAAGCTGTAAACGGAATTCATCTTTGGGAAGAGACGGCATCGGATAGAGCGTCTCTTCCCATTTTTTGAATGCTTCTTTTCCGGCATCTGTGATAGTGTATACTTTCTTTTCCAGTACGGTTCCTGTTATTTCTATATGATATTCGATCAGACCTTCTTTGGTCAGGGCTTTTAATTTCGGATAGATCTGACTGTGGCTGGCATTCCAGAATTCGAACAATGCTGAGTTGAACTCTTTGGTCAGTTCGTAGCCGGTCATGTCTTTTTTCATCAGTAATCCGAGGATTGCATATTTTAGTGTTTCCATGATACATCCTTTCTATAGTTAATCGGTTCTTTAGAATATGAGTCTCTTTGGTGAGTATAGCATAAATCTGGCGCTTGTTCCAACAGATATAAAAATATATTGATACAAACATGTCTGTATTGACATGTTTTAGGCGAAAGTGATAGGATAATAAGAGTTGTTATAAGAAAGGAGTATAGAAAATTGAGTAAAAAAAGAAACAAAATAATTACATCGTAAAGAGATATATCATCTTTTTGATTGGACTTTTGTAAATTCACTTGGAGTTGCGCTGATCACGAAGGCGAATCTGGGAACTTCACCGATTTCATCTATCCCGTATGTACTGAGTCTGAATTATCCATTTACATTAGGGAACTTTACAATTTTCTTCAGTATTTTACTGATCGTGTTGCAATTGATCCTGCTTGGAAAGAATTTTAAAGTGGAACATCTCTTTGCAGATTCCGGTATCACTGATCTTTGGATATTTTATCGATGCCTGTATGATTCTGTTAGGATTTGTGAATCCGCATTCTTATCCGGTAAAAGTGATCGATCTTCTGATCGGCTGTCTGATCCTGGGTGTCGGAGTATATATGGAAGTATTGGCAGATGTTGTTATGCTGCCGGGAGAGTCCTTTGTCCGTGCAGTAGTATTCCGCTGGAAGACAGAATTTGGTATAACAAAGATCTGCTTTGACGTAAGTATGGCAGTGATCGCGGCGGTTCTGTCATTCGTTCTGGCAGGAAGACTGGATGGAGTCAGAGAAGGTACGGTTGTTGCGGCACTTCTGGTTGGATTTATCGCAAGAACGATCGGACGTTATTTGAGTTTTATGCCGGAAAAGTTATTTGGTGTTGTGAACGAGACAGAGGAGGCTTCCGGTGCTGTGGACAATGAAGCTGTGACAACAGGTCATTTCTGTATTGCGATCGGACGCCAGTATGGAAGCGGTGGACGCGATCTGGGAGCAAAGCTTGCTGAGAAATTAAATTGTGACTTCTATGACAAAGAAATCATCCAGCTTGCGGCAGGTTCGACCGGATATACACCGGAATACATATCAAAAAGAGAGGAAAATATGACGAACAGTTTCTTATATGATCTGGTTCATGAAATGTATGCATATTCCGATGAATATGAGCCGCCGAAGGATAAGATCTTTGAGGCAGAAGCAGAGGTCATCAGGTCTGCAGCTAAGAAAGGAAACTGTGTCATCGTTGGAAGATGTGCAGATGCAATCTTAAAAGATGATCCGGATTGTATCGGCATATTCTTAAAAGACTATGTGCTCAATACCGTACTGAATCTGGTGAAGAATGTAAATCGCCATGTATCCGAAAGCAGAGCAGAATAAGAATTATCTCCTGAAAGCTTGACATGAATATATGGATGCGATAGATTAATTTATGGATTTGAGAGTATGAAGGAGAGAAACATATGAATTTACATGAATTCCTTATTGTGTGTCCACTGGTATTTCTTGCCGGATTTGTCGATGCGATTGCCGGAGGTGGCGGATTGATCTCATTACCGGCATATATGTTCGCAGGGATTCCGGTACACCATGCGATTGCGACAAATAAATTATCATCAGCGACTGGAACAGCGGTGTCGACATGGCACTTGGTGAAGAGCAAATGTGTTGACATATGTTTAGTCCCGGGTACGGTAGCCTGTGCATTTGTGGGTTCAATTGCGGGGGCGAACCTGGCGCTGATCATCAGTGACAAAGTACTTAAGACGGTACTGGTATTTGTGCTTCCTGTTGTTGCATTCTGTGTATTGCGGGACAAGGATCTGAAACCGGTGATACCGGAAGGATTTACCAGAAAAAACAGTATCTGATCATGGCAGCATGTTCTTTTGTGATCGGTATCTATGATGGATTCTACGGACCGGGAACCGGAACATTTTTACTGCTTGCATTTACCAAATTAGGAAAGCTTGATATGGAGAAAGCAACCGGTAATGTGAAGGTCGTCAATCTGACATCGAATATATCGGCATTGATCACATTTATTCTTGCAGGAAAGATTCTTTGGGTGCTGGGACTTTCGGCGTCGGTATTCAGCATTGCCGGACATTATCTTGGCGCACATATGGTTGTGAAGAACGGTGTGAAGATCATTAAGCCGATCATCCTGCTGGTGCTGGCGTTATTGCTGATCAAGATTGTCCTGGGAATATAAATATGAAGACAATTGCGCCCAGTCCCTGAAAATAGAGTATAATAAAAAAGAAAATGTATAACGAATACAAGGAGGATTCTATCATGACAGAAGACACAAGAAAATTCGTAGAAGAGAAGACAAAGGAAATATTAAATGCAGGTTCATGCTGTCCGGAATTAAAAGAGATGGCACAAAAATGGCTGGCAAAGCAGAAGGAACTACAGATGAAAAGGCCGTGACAGAAGCATATCTTCAGGAATTATCTGAGGATGTACTGCCAATTGATGCACTGATCAGCTTTGCTTCATCTGAAAAAGGAGCAGAGGTATTTGGAGCAGAACAGGCAAAATCTATGGCAGAAGCCGGAAAGGCATCTAAAGCGAACGGCGGTAAATATTGTATCTGCCCGGCGTGCAGTGCAGGCGGAGCAATCCTGGATAAGAAAAAATGAAATACTTTAAATTGTCATGTATTTGAAAGAAACTGTCGGCGGCAGGGTATGTGTTTGGAAAGAAGCTTTTGAGTTGGGAGGGAGAATTTTTTAATTTTCCCTCCCAAATTTAGTGTATTGCAGTAAAAGAGTTCACAGTGTATAATGTACCCATGATTTTTAGAAATGAGGTACAACATGGAAAATCCAAATAGAAACTTTAAATCCCAGACCTGTGAAGATTTCATAGAAGTCCTTGCAAGTAAAGCAGCTGTTCCGGGCGGCGGCGGGGCATCGGCGTTAGCCGGAGCCATCGGGATCGCACTTGGTAATATGGTCGGAAGTCTGACTGTAGGAAAGAAGACCTATGCAGATGTAGAAGAAGAGATCATCGAATGCAAAAACAGGCAGATGAGATTGCAAAAGAATTTTTAGAACTGATGGATAAGGATGCGGAAGCATTCGAGCCGCTCAGTAAGGCGTATGGACTTCCGAAGTCTACGCCGGAAGAGCTTGCCAAAAAGGAAGAGATTATGGAAGAGGCGCTGAATACGGCATGTAGTGTTCCGATTGAGATTATGAAGACCTGTGCCAGAGGCATTGATCTGGTAGAAGTATTCGCTGCAAAAGGAAGCCGGATTGCATTAAGTGATGCGGGAGTCGGAGCAACACTTTTAAAATCCGCAATGCAGGGGGCTTCACTGAATGTATATATTAATACAAAATCAATGAAAGACAGAAGAAAAGCAGAAGAGCTCAATCATCTGGCAGATTCCCCTGCGGGAAGAATACGAAGCAAAAAGCAGACCGGATATTTGCGGAAGTAAACAGCCGTATCCGGTAAAATCCAGTGAGATAAAGACGGATAAACCGGAAATGTCCGGAGAAAATACAAAATAAAAGGAAAGCAGCAGGAAAAATGGCAAAATTACTATTAGGAAAAGAAGTAAATGCTTCTATCAATGAAGAAATCAAAGCAAAAGTAGAAACTTTAAAAGCACAGAATATTACACCGACACTTGGAATTATCCGTATCGGTGAAAGAGAAGATGACATCGCATACGAAAGAGGCGCAACAAAACGCTGTGAGACACTGGGAGTAGCATATGAGAAATTCCTTCTTCCTGCAGATGTAGAAGAAGAAGAGGTATTAAAGACGATCGACCAGGTAAATAAAAGTGAAAAAATCCACGGAGTTCTGTTATTCAGACCGCTTCCGAAGCATCTGAATGAAGACAAGATCGTGAATGCACTGGCCGTAGAAAAGGATGTAGACGGAATTACCGATCTTTCCATGGCAGGTGTGTTCATGGGAAAAGATATGGGATATGCACCGTGTACGCCGAGTGCCTGCATGAAGGTACTGGATCATTATGGAATTGACTGTACCGGTAAGAAAGTGGTAGTTATCGGAAGAAGTCTTGTAGTCGGAAAACCTGCAGCGATGATGCTGATCAAGAAGAATGCGACCGTAACCGTCTGCCAGACATGCCATCTGTAGTAAAGGAAGCAGATATCGTAGTTGTAGCGGCCGGAAAAGCAGGAGTGATCGATGGAAGCTATCTGCGAGAAGGACAGATCGTGATTGATGTAGGAATCAATGTGAATGAAGAAGGAAAGCTCTGCGGAGATGTGAATTTTGAAGAAGCAGAGAAGATTGTGGAGGCAATCACACCGGTCCCAAGAGGCGTCGGCGGAGTGACGACTTCAATTTTGCTGGAACATGTGGTAGATGCCGCGATTGCACAGAACAGGTAAAGAGAAGCCGGGGATTATATCGCTGGTCTGAAAAATGACAATAAAAGGATGGTAACCTTTATGTGTAGCCGGAAAGTTATGGCAGAAGCCTTGATTTTCCGGCTTTTATTCCAGTCCGGGTAGCCAGCTTAGTGAATTAAGTAGAAAAAATTACCAGATCCCCATTACATGCTGCATTCCAAGGCTCACAATTGTAATTCCAACCCAACAGCAGGCACCCAGCAGAAGTGGTTTTCCTCCGGATTTAATAAGCTTCACAACATTACTGTTAAGCCCGATTGCGGCCATAGCCATAATGATAAAGAACTTCGATAATTCTTTTAACGGAGCAAATACGTCAGCGCTGACACCCATACTCATACATACTGTTGTGATGATAGCTGCAATGATGAAGTATAAGATGAACATAGGAAATGCTCTCTTCAGGCTGAATTTGTTTGCGGAAGAATCAGCAGTTCCGGCTTTTGAGGCAGATCTTGCACGGATCAGGGATAATACCAGTGTGATCGGAATAATTGCCAGTGTACGTGTAAGCTTTACCGTAACAGCAGTATTCAGTGTCTCGCTTCCAAGGTTCCACATACTGTCCCAGGTAGAGGCGGCAGCCGTTACGGAAGAGGTATCATTGATCGCAGTTCCTGCGAATAATCCGAAAGATCCACCGCCTGTTGTGTCAAAACCAAGTGCGCTTCCAAGTACCGGGAAAAGTACGGCTGCAATGACGTTGAAGAAGAAGATAACGGAAATTGCCTGTGCAACTTCGGTATCATCTGCATCAATGACCGGTGCGGTGGCAGCGATCGCAGATCCTCCGCAGATGGAAGAACCGACACCAACCAGGATGGAAGTGTTAGAAGGTACTTTGATAATTTTACGGAGCAGCCATGCGATGATCAGGGAAGTACTGATGGTACATACGATGATCGGGAGTGACTGTTTTCCGGTCTGTAAGATGACGCCAAGGTTCATTCCGAATCCAAGCAGGACAACTGCTGTCTGCAGAATAATCTTAGAAGTCCATTTGATTCCTGATTCGGCTTTTCCTTTGTTCGTCCACACTAAAGTGATCAGCATTCCGGCAAGGATTGCGATGACAGGGCCGCCAACAACTGGGAATGTCTTTCCAAGAAGCCAGGAAGGTACGGCAATCACAAAACAAACCAGTATACCGTTTAGGTTTTTTTTCAAAAAATTCATGTTTTTTCCTCTTTCTCATTTTTTGTTAGTTCATACAGGTTTCCAATTAGAGATTATAACACTGGTAAACGATAATAAAAAAATATATAATATTATTGAACGATAATAAAAATTATTGACAGATATGAAAGAGAATTAATAAAAATCATTTGTGAAAATCAAATTGACAATGAAGGGAAGAAAATTATGCTGGATTTTAGAACAGATACATTTCTTACGGTATGTGAGACGATGAACTTTACAGAGGCAGACAAAAAGATTACATATTACACAGCCGGCGGTTTCGCAACATATTCGTTTCCTTGAAAAGGAATATAATACCAGATTGTTTTCTTATTGTAATAAACAACTGTATCTGACGCCTGCAGGGGAGATACTCAGAAAACGTCTGATGACAATGAAAAATGATCAGCTGGCAATTATGAATGAGATAAGAAATGAATCCCATAAGATGGAATCTCTTTCTATAGGGGTTACAATGACGATCGGAGAATATGCAATTGTAGATAAAATAGCAGATTTTCTGATCGGTCATCCGGAGATGAATGTACACATACATTATGGAAATACAACACAGCTATTAACATTGCTGGATGAAGGAATTATTAATCTGGCACTTGTAGAGGGGAATTATCCGAAGGAAAATTATGAACATAAAAATTACAGTACTGAAGAATATATAGCAGTTTGTGCCAGAGATCACATATTTGAAGTAAAATCTCCGGAAACGATGCAGGAACTGGTGAAGGAGCGCCTGCTTGTACGTGAACCGGGATCCGGGACAAGGAATATTTTAGAAGAGTTACTTCTTGCAAGGGGAATGGGGATAAAAGATTTTCTTCACTATACAGAAGTGGAAAATATGCATACAATTATCGGGCTTTTAAAAAGAGATTGTGGAATTTCATTTATGTACAAAATTGCGGTAGCGGATGAACTTAAGAACGGAACATTGAAAGAAATCAGGCTTTCAGATTTTAAAATGCAAAGCATGATTTTGATTTTATCTGGGAAAAGGGCAGTATTTATACAGAAAAATATATTGGAATATGTGAGGAACTTCTGAAAAAGTACTGATATTGGCAGGGGAAGGCATTCTATTACATTATTATCTGTCTTTGCACCGGAGAAAAGTGTTACGGAGATGATGAAGTCATCCTTACAGGAATAATTCATATGCATAAATGCCAGAGCATTACCGTTTACAGAAATGCTGATTTCTGTTAATCTGAAAGCAGAAATCAGGAGGGATAAGAAGTATATGATGACAAGAGAGGAAGCATTAGCATACGGAATGTCATTTTATAATGTATATGAAGAAAAGCCATTTCGTGATCCGAACTGGCAGCTGGTGCGGATTAAAGGAAGTAAAAAAACATTTCTGTGGATATATGAACGGGAAGGCTATATCAATCTGAATGTCAAAGTGAATCCGGAGTGGAGAGACTTCTGGCGCTCGGCGTATGAGTCAGTGACGGCCGGATATCATCTGAATAAAGAACACTGGAATACGATCATTCTGGATGGGACCATTCGGAAGAAGAGATCAAAAGAATGATCGCAGAAAGCTATGATCTGGTTACGGACAGTCCGACAAAGAGAATCTATGAAGCAGTGAAGCGTATTCCAAAAGGACATGTGGCAACTTATGGGAAGATTGCAGAGATGGCAGGAGAACCCAGGATGGCAAGAGCCGTGGGCAATGCATTGCATAAGAATCGGATCCGGAACATATTCCATGCTTCCGTGTAGTTAATGCAAAGGAGAACTGGCCGGAGCATTTGCATTTGGAGGCCAGAATGTGCAGGCAGAACTTCTTCGGGCGGATGGAGTCGAAGTGATAAACGGAAGGGTAGCTCTGGAAAAATACGGAATATAATTGACAATGCATTTCCAGAGATGGCAAAAGGTGCTCAGGATGAGGCCTTTCTGCATGGTTATACCGTATTATTTGGAAGTACTGATAATAACTATATACAGGAAGAAAAGTTTTTGGATGCATTAAAAGCAAAGATGGTGGACGGTATTATATACGTCAGTTTCAATCCTGCAACAAGTGAAAAACTTCTGGAAAACATAACGGTTCCGGTGGTTTTTATGGACAGAAAGATAAAGAAAAGGGAGAATATGGGAAGTGTTCTGATCGATAATTTTTCTGCAATGAAGGATGTAGCGGCATATATTGCCGGAAAAAGGCTGCAGACAGCCGGTTGGAATGCTGATCAGATATATAGATCAGGGAATGCCGCTTACAGACAGGATCCTTCCATATGAGATTATGGAGCGTGGAACTCTGTATAATATGAAAACGTTTAACCAATTTACTTAAAGGAGGATATACACATGAAATATCGTAACGTAGGAAAAGCAGGAATCAAAGTCAGTGAGATTGCACTTGGAAGCTGGATGACAGATCTGAAAGAAAGTTCCGAGGAAGATGTGGCAAAAGAAGTTGTAAAACTTGCCTATGAGAATGGAATTAATTTCTTCGACTGTGCAGATGCATATTCAGGAGGGAGCAGCTGAAAGGTTCTTCGGAGAAGTGTTAAAAGAATTCCCGAGAAAAGATCTGGTGATCTCAAGCAAGGTCTATTTCCCGACAGGAGATGGCGTGAATGATAGAGGACTTTCCAGAAAGCACATTATGGAAAACTGTGAGCAGTCTCTGAAAAATATGAACTTAGATTATCTGGATCTGTATTATTGCCATCGCTATGATGAGAACACAGATCTGGAAGAGACACTTCGTGCGATGAGTGATCTGGTTGCTCAGGGAAAGGTGCTGTATTACGGTGTAAGTGAAGAATGGGGAAGTGCAAGAATTGAAGAAGCACAGAAGATCATTGATAAGCGTGGTTTATATCCAATCACAGTGATCCAGCCACAGTACAATATGGTAGACCGCTATATTGAGCATGAGATCATGGGAACTTGCAGAAAATACGGAATCGGTATCACTTCATTTTCACCGTTGTCGCAGGGACTTCTGACCGGTAAATATAAAAAAGGACAGCCATATCCGGAAGGATCCCGCAACACATCAGGCAGACAAACAGATCAATAATCTGCTGACGGATGAAAATCTTGCAATTGTGGATGAACTTTCCAAAGTGGCAGATGATCTGGGAACAAATGTAGCAATCCTGTCACTGGCATGGATTCTGAAACACCCGGAGATCAGCTGCGTGATCGCAGGGGCAAGAAGCCGTCGCAGCTTGAGAATAACCTCAAAGCTGTTGATCTGGAGATTCCGGATGATGCGATGGAACGGATTGAGAAGATTCTTGGATTCCAGAGATTTGAACGCCATGTAGGATAATACTGATATAAATGCATAGAGGCGGGGAAAAGTTATTTTCCCCGCCTTTAATCGCCATGCAAATGTGTAACAATGAAATAAGTTCTTGACAAATTTTGAAATCTGCATATAATTATCAATGGTAATTAACAGAGGTAATTATTTGGATTACTGTTTATTAACAGAATTTTATGAATGCATTGCAATATCAAGAGAATGGTAAGCAATAATTGTATGATGATTATATAAGGAGGACAAAATATGACAAGTGAAATCATAAAAAAAGGATGTTCGACGCATGCTATCAGGCAAAACGGACCCGGGATATGCTCCCCGCTGCCGGAAGGTGTCAGAGCATCCTTTATTCAGTATCTGGATGTGATTCAGTCATTGGAAAGAAAGGGCATACAGGTAAAAGTATCGGATCTCAGCGATGCAATGGAGCTTCCAAGACCGGGTGTTACAAGAACGGTCAAAGAAATGGAAGAAAAAGGATATCTTCAGAAGATTGCTTCCGAAGAGGATGGACGTGTCACATACATTACTGTTACGAAAAAAGGCTCAGAATTGTCACAGAAATATGACGAACAATATTTTGACAGCCTGCTTCCATATATGGAAGAAATACCGGACGAAGATGCAGAATGCATGATACAGACGATCGAAAAATTCTATCAGATCATGTGTGAAAGGAGGAAACACTACGATGAACGATAAGGCAGATTTTACACAGGGAAGCATTCTTAAGAAACTGATTGCATTTATGATGCCGGTGCTGGGAGCACTGATTCTTCAGGCGGCATATGGAGCAGTGGATCTTCTGGTGGTCGGAAGATTTGGTTCGACATCAGGACTTTCGGCAGTGTCCACAGGAAGCCAGGTATTGAATCTTGTCACTTTCGTAGTGATTCAGTTTGCGATGGGAATCACGGTTTTGATAGCAAGGTATCTGGGCGAAAAGAGACCGGATCAGATAGGTTCGGTTATTGGCGGCTCGGCAGTTGTATTTACTATGATTGCAGCCTGCTTATTTATCGTTATGGTAGGATTTGCACATCCGATCTCAGTACTGATGCAGGCTCCAAAAAGAAGCAGTTGATCTGACATCAGTATATGTGCGTATCTGCGGAGGCGGTATCTTCTTTATCGTCGCATACAACCTTTTATCCGCAATTTTCCGTGGATTGGGAGATAGTAAATCTCCGTTACTATTTGTATTTGTTGCATGTATCGTGAACGTGATCGGAGATCTGGTAGTGGTGGCAGGACTTCACATGGATGCAGCAGGTGCGGCGATCGCAACGGTTACAGCACAGGCACTCAGCGTAGTATTTGCCGTAATCCTTCTGATCAAAAAGAAACTTCCATTTAAGATTACCAGAAAAGATTTCAGCCTGAACAGCCAGTGTAAGAAATTTCTGAAGATTGGGCTGCCGCTTGCACTGCAGGAGTTTTTGACACAGATGTCCTTCCTGGCACTTTGTGCATTCGTAAACCGGCTTGGTCTGGAAGCTTCTTCAGGTTACGGTGTTGCATGCAAGATCGTCAACTTTGCGATGCTGGTACCAAGTGCGCTGATGCAGTCGATGGCATCTTTCGTATCCCAGAACATCGGAGCAGGAAAGACGAAACGTGCGAAGAAATCCATGTTCACCGGAATCGGTGTCGGCCTGGTTGTGGGATGCATGGTATTCTTACTGGTGATGTTAAAAGGCGATATGCTCGCAGGATTCTTTACGACAGATGCAGCCGTTATCCAGAAAGGCTATGCATATCTGAAAGGATTTGCACTGGAGACAATCGTGACAGCGATCCTGTTCAGTATGGTCGGATACTTCAATGGTAATAATAAGACGGTCTGGGTAATGACACAGGGATTGATCCAGACCTTGCTGGGTACGTCTTCCATTTGCATATGTCATGAGTATCCAACCGGATGCGAGCCTTACGAAGATTGGTCTTGCGGCGCCGGTATCGACGATGGTGGGAATTGTGCTGAATGTTGGATTTTATATTTATCTTGGAAAGCAGGAGAAGAAAATAAGTAAAAAATAAAAATATTATTGTGATTATGATAAAATATAGATAATAAAAATGAAAGGAAGAAATGATTCAAATTCGACCAGTTTCTGATTTAAGAAACAAATTTCCTGAAATTGAGACAATTGTAAATAGTGGGAATCCTGTGTATTTAACGAAGAATGGTTATGGTTCTATGGTAGTTTTAAGTTTAGAAGAGTATGCAAGTCTTACTAACAATGTAGAAATGAAACTTGATGAAGCAGACAGGCAGGCGGCAGAACTGAGGAAAGACTTTCTCATGAAAGTGTATTTAAGAATGTAAGGAGCGTGATACATGGAAAATAAATCGTATCAACTTCGTTATCTTCCGATGTTTGAGACGGATGTGAGTTCAAAGGTTTTACAATAATTTTTCGGGGAAAATACCAGAAAAAATTTATTTGACTTTTTAAAAAACAGGAAATATAATTATAACAAACGAGTAGCGAGTAAGCGTAAATCCAGTTTACCTGCTGCTCGTTTTTTATTTGTTAAAACATAATATTTGTCATGAAAAAGTGTGTAGCCTGTCAGCGTAAGTCCAACTTATACGACAGAGCTGCATTTTTTTGTGCAGAAAAGGGAGGAATGAAAACAAAATGGAAGAAAGTAACAAGATGAAAGACATGCCGGTAAATAAGCTGATGATCCAGATGGGAATCCCCATGATTTTATCTATGGCATTACAGGCGGTTTATAACATTGTAGACAGTGCGTTTGTGGGAAATATGAAAACGGGCAGTGAAGCGGCACTAAATGCACTGACTTTAGTATTTCCGGTGCAGATGCTGATGGTTGCAGTGGGAATCGGAACCGGTGTAGGAACTAATGCACTTCTTGCAAGAACACTGGGACAGGGAAACAGTAAGAAAGCAGCAAAGGTAGCAGGAAACAGTTTGTTTCTTGGTGTGATTATTTATGTGGTTTGTTTCTTATTTGGTATTTTTGGAGTAAAAGCATATATTTCATCGCAGACAGTAGATACAGAAGTGCTTGAGATGGGAGTCAGTTATCTGAGGATATGCTGTGTGATTTCTTTTGGAATCATTTTCTTTTCACTATTTGAAAAATTACCCAGGCGACAGGACGATCTCTTTATTCCACAATCGGACAGGTAGTCGGAGCTGTTGTAAATATCATTCTTGATCCAATTATGATCTATGGTATCGGTCCGGTTCCGGAGAGTAAAAGGTGCAGCTTATGCGACAGTAATTGGTCAGATAGCATCTGCAGTTTTACTGCTTGTTTTCCAGATAAAGCTGAATAAAGAATTTGAGCATGATGTGAAATACATGAAGCCGGATGCAGGCATTATAAAAGAAATCTATGCGATTGGCCTTCCGGCCATCATTGCACAGGCATTGATGTCTATTATGGTATATGTAATGAATCTGATTATGAAATTCAATCCATCTGCACAGACAGCTTATGGATTATTCTATAAGGTTCAACAGTTTGTGCTGTTCCTCGCATTTGGACTCAGAGATGCAATCACACCGATCATTGCATTTGCTTATGGAATGAGAAGCAAGAAGAGAATCCAGGATGGAATCAAATATGGTCTGATCTATACGATTGCATTGATGATTCTGGGTATTGCAATCACAGAGATTTTCCCAGGGGCATTTGCGACGCTGTTCAATGCCGGACAGTCGAGAGCATATTTTATCAGTGCAATGAGAGTCATTTCTTTAAGTTTCTTGTTTGCAGGAATTAATGTTGCTTATCAGGGAATCTATCAGGCAGTGAACAGTGGTATGGAATCACTGGTTATCTCACTTCTGAGACAGCTTGTAATTATCTTACCACTGGCTGGAATTTTTTCTACATTTGTCAGAAATGGTCAGATGGGAGTTGCATTAATCTGGTGGGCATTCCCAATCACGGAAGTCATTGCATGTCTGGCAGGATATGTATTATTAAAGAAAATCAGAAAAAACAAGGTTTTGAAGTAAGGAGGAAACAGGAATGGTAAAACGAATCATTACGATCAGCAGAGAATTTGGAAGCGCGGACGTTTCATCGGCGAGGAAGTGGCAAAGAAGCTGGGAATTGCTTATTACGATAAAAATATCATCAATCAGATAGCGGAAGAATCAGGACTGTCACCGGATTATATTCAGGAAAGTGCCGAATTATCGCCAAAGAAAGGACTGTTTGCCTATGCATTTGCCGGACGGGATATCACGGGAAAATCTTTGGAAGATATGGTATATGAAGCACAGAGAAAGGTGATTCTGGAACTTGCGGATAAGGAATCTTGCGTTATTATAGGAAGAAATGCAGATTTTATACTGAAAGACAGGGATGATGTGCTGAATGTGTTTATTCATGGAGATATGCCGGAAAAGATACAGCGCATCAGCAGGTTATATCATGTCAGTAAGCAGGAGGCTGTAAAGCTGATAGCAGATACAGATAAAAGGCGCATGACAAATTATAACTTTTATACCGGGCAGAAGTGGGGAAAGGCCAGCAATTACACGTTGTGTCTGAACAGTTCACAGCTTAGATATGGCAGATGTGAAGCGGTTATTATGGAGTGCAGATAGATCTGTGGGGACAGAAAAGTATCCGGGGCTAATGAAGATAATTTAAAAATGATTTCCAAATTGAAAAGGAGAGGTCAAAATGGCAAAAGCCAGATATAAGACAAAACAGATGACTGAGTTACATACTTTTCTGCAATCCGTGCAGGGACAGCATGTTACTGTACAGGAAATCAGAGAATACTTCAAAGACCGTGAAAGTGCAGTCGGAACGGCAACAATATACCGGCAGCTGGAAAAGATGGTAAAAGAAGGTTTGGTTGAGAAATATGAGGTAGAAGGTACAAACAGTGCCTGCTTTGAGTACATAGGAGAGAGTGAGACATCTGATTATGAAAGCTGCTATCATTGCAAGTGTGAAAAATGTGGAAAACTGATTCATATTCAATGTGATGAGATTGAATGCCTGAGCAGACACATGACAGAACATCATGATTTTCAATTAGATCCCAAACGTACTGTCTTCTATGGAATCTGTAATGAGTGTAGAAAAAATACTTAAACCAAAATAAGAACGTTAATGAGAAAGGAGAAGGATATGACTACGGAAAAAAGAAAACATCTTGCAAAAGCATGGTTTAGCATCATCTTTATATTCGTGACATTGGCTTCTCTTTTCTATATTGTCAAAGAAGAAAATCATAAATGCACAGGAGAAGACTGTCCTGTTTGTGCGTGTGTTTAAGACTTTTTTTGTGTAACTTTGTGCTCGGTGATATTGTCCGTTATCTGTGCGGTTATAGGAATTTTGTTATCCATACTTGCCGGAACACCGGTTGGCTCGACTATCGTGGCTGCAGATATGGCAGCATTCTTTATCAGTTGTGTAGCAGGACGGATGATGGGGAGAAGATGATATGAGAAGAAAAAATGGATTATTCTTGGCGTTTGTATGCTCTTTTGCATGATAAATATAGCTGGATGTGTAAAAAAAGAAAGCAAGAAGATTACTACAAGCTCTTCCGTGGATAAAATCGTAAAGGAAAAGACAGAAAAAAGAAACTCAGAATACAAAACGTAAAGAAACGAAAAAACAGCAGGAAGAGAACAGCCAGGAATCGAAGGAACAGGGAGGGCAACAGACACTAGGTAGTGATGTTGATTATGACCTTACAAATATGAATAAAGATATGGTCTATGCTACTTTTTATCAGCTGATGGTAGAACCAGATATTTGCATCGATGGCTTATATTATACTGGACAAAACGAAAAAACTGGAACATACTATCATTATAGCATTATAAAAGATGCACTGGCTTGCTGTTCACAGGGACTGGAGTTTGTCTGGGGAGATGGGGCACATGTATATCCGGATGAATATCCTAAAGATGAGACAGAGATAGAGGTAAAGGGAACATTTGAAACGTATAAGGAACCGGGAGACGATACATTATACTGTCACCTTGTGAATTCAGAGATGCAGGTAAAATAAAAAATGAAAAGATGATAAGAATGAAACAGGTTGCAACGAAGATAACGGAATATGTAAAGAAAAGCAAAAGAGCAAAATTATATGGAGTATTTGGTCTGATATATCTGATTGCAGTTATATTTGTCATGAATGATGCATGGCTGTATCAGACACCAATTGCAAAACTTACAAAAGTAGAGACAAGCATAGCAGGAGAGAATAAAAGCACCCGCGGAACACAGGAAATCAAATATAAGCAAAAAATCCGGGGTGTGATATTAAATGGAACGAATAAGGGGAAAATCGTTGATTTTTCTAACGAATATACCTATACAGGAATGTTAAAACAGAAATATCACAAAGGGGATAAAGTATTGCTGAACGGGTCTGAAAGTAATGTGGGATCCAGCATACAGAGCGCAAAAAGGGATACAGAACTTGTTGTTTTGCTTGGACTTTTTAATATTTGCACTGATGACAATCGCAGGAAAGAAAGGCGTGCTCACGATTATAACGGTTGGAATCAATATTGTGATATTTTCAGTAGGATTTTTAAAAAGCGGTGATGATGCGGATGTTGTAGCAATCTGTAATAAAATGGTGCTCTTCTTTGCAATTGCTACATTGATCGGATTAAATGGACTTCATAGGAAAACATGGGCGGCCTTATTGTCAACACTATGTATACTGGCAATGATCATGGGAATATTTGAGGTAGTGATCAGTCATACCGCAGAACTGGATTATTCTACGATGGAATATTTGGGAAGCATTGATAATCCGGATGAGATTTTTCATGCGGAGATCCTGTTATCCGGACTTGGAGCAATCATGGATGTTACAGTGGCAATTGCGGCAGCATTGAGTGAAATTGTTACGAAGCGGCCAGAAGTTACATTCCGGGAGTTATTCCGGTCTGGAAGAGAGATTGGATATGATATTATGGGAACGATGATCAATGTATTGTTGTTCGTGTTTGGCTGTGGCCTGATTCCGATGTGTGTGATCAGGATGAATAACAGTGTCCGGTTTATGACGATCATCAAATTACATATTCCGTGTGAATTATGCAGATTTTTCATAGAGAGTATTGGAATTGTACTGGCAATACCAGTATCTATCCTAATCACATCTGTGATGATGAAATTAACGATAAGAAAGGTGAAGAAGATATGTTGATGATACTGGGATTCATCCTGTTATTTTTGATCATGATTATTGGCGGGGACAGAGGTGTGATATCATTGATATCACTGGTTGGAAATATGCTGCTGCTTAGCCTGGCTATCTGGCTGATGGCAGCGGGAGCGCCGGTACTTCTGGTTACGGTCGGAGTAGGAATCATCATTTCATGTGTCACATTATTTTATCAAAATGGTACCAATGAAAAGACGAAGAGTGCATTTACAGCCGTATTGATTACAATGGCGGTCTTGTTTCTTCTTTATCTATATGGTGGTGTGGAGAAGTGAGGCAGGAGGACTGAATGAAATACAGGCTGCGGAAGATGATGTATTATATTACAATATGAATCTGGATATTAATATGAGAAATGTTGCGACAGCTGTGATCATACTCAGCACGTTAGGTGCTGTGTTAGATATGGCACTTACGGTTACCACTTCCGTTTACGAGATCAGTATTCACAAACCGGAGATGAAACTGACAGAACTTGTAGAAAGTGGAATGCAGATCGGAAGAGAAGTAATCGGGACAACGGTGAATACATTGCTATTTGCGTATCTTGGAGAATCACTATTATTATTTTCTTATCTGAAGATGCAGGATTATACACTGGAAACATTATTAAATTCGAAAATATTGTTCCAGAATTGTGTATCAATGATATTTGGTGCGATCGCCTGTGTAGTGGTGATGCCGGTTGCGGCGGTATTGGTGGGAAAACGTATTAATATCGTATAATTGTTTCTAGTTTTCCGTATTATAAGCAAAAGGCAGCAGATATTTTGCTTTGATTTTTCCTGGTTTCCTGTCATTAACACCGACATAGATGTTCCCACTTTCACATAGTATGGCGGATCCTACAGTATGATTTTGATCTTTTTTGTCATAATTTGAATGTATAGTCTTTTGGGCTTTTTCGATTAATGCATGATCCTGCACGGTTAAAGGACATATCCAAGGTCAACATTTTATGATTATTTTGATGACATTTATGATCTGATGGATTATTGCTGGATTGCAATTATGAAAGACATGGATATGGAAAAATGTTTTTTGGCGAAGGAGCAATTAAGCAAAGAGGAAGCATTACAGGCGGTTTGCTTTTTGCTTGGCAGTGTCGAAAGGGAGGCTCACAGAAAATGATTTTGTATTTCAGTGCAACAGGAAACGGGAAATATATTGCAGAACAGATTGCGGAGAAAACAGATGAAAAATGTATGTCTATCGTAGACTGCATCTGTGAGGATAAGTATTGTTTCTCCAATGAAAAAATATTTGGAATGGTGGTACCGACTTATTTCTGGCGTCTTCCACGGATTGTTGCAGAATATCTGGGAAAGCTCAGAATTGAAAATTGTGGATATACATTTTTCCTTACCAGCTATGGAGCAACGACAGGTGAGGGCTGGCAGTATGGCGAAGAAGATTATGGCTCATAATGGGCAGAACTTTGATGCCTACTATAGTGTGATTATGCCGGATACATGGACACCGGTATTTGACCTTACGAATAAGAATAGAGTTGATAAATGGCTGAGTGACGGCAAAAAGCAGCTTAAGCTTGTTATCGGCAATATAATGTCAAAAAGAAAAGGAAATTTTGTAGACAGAAAATTATATAGCCGGAAACCTGAACTATAATCCGGAAGTGCATTGCACCCATCATGAACACGAGCATTCCTGCGGAGAACATCATTGTGGTGAAGATAAGCATGGCTGTAACGGTAATGCAGGTAACTGTTAATGAGTGAGTCAAGCCTACTATTATCTGTGGAGTATTCTACGGATAATGGTAGGCTTTTTTTCCTTTTTTTTGATAGGATTTGCTGAGTAATTCATTGTAGGTAGTTTGTAGACAGTTCCAGATACCACGGAGTTGTGCATCTGGAAAATTTACTAGTTGGAGTAACATTTTTTGAACATGATTATTTCTGATTCCATAGTTTTTTAGACATTAAATTTCTCAACAGAAAAATTATTATTTTATAGATGCAGTATTTGCGAGCGTAAATGTTACATTTTGGAGTATAACATGAAAAGTTTTGCAAAAAAAAATCAAAAAATTAGCACTCGCCTCTAGACAGTGCTAACAAAGTATGTTATAGTACAAATAGAACAAAGGAAGAAAGATAAAGAATCAAAGATATGATTCCGAATCGAAACTCCAGAAGTTCCAGCAAACAACATCCAGGAATTATCCGATGATGCTAACAATACATTTTAAACATTTGGAAGGAGAAATGACTTATGATGATGCCTAGTATTTTGGGAGAAAATTTATTTGATGATTTTATGAACGATTTCAGATTACCTGCAGTTCCGGATGTAGACAAAGAACTGTATGGAAAACATGCAAAGAATTTAATGAAGACAGATGTAAAAGAAACCGAGAAAGGTTATGAAGTAGATATGGATCTTCCGGGATTTAAGAAAGATGAGATTCAGATGGAGCTGAATGATGGAGTGCTTACCATCAGCGCAGCCAAAGGACTGGACAAAGATGAGGAAGACAAGAAAGGTAACTACATCAGAAAAGAGCGTTATGCAGGCAGCATGAGCAGAAGCTTCTATGTAGGAAAACACGTAACCGTAGAGGATGTACATCCGAAATACGAGAACGGAATCCTCTCCTTCAGTGTTCCGAAAGAGGAAGCAAAACCAGTGGAAGAAAAGAAAAATTATATTTCCATTGAGGGATAATTAAATAAGGTAAGAACCGTTGCCACGGTGGGAGCAATCCTTCTGTGGCAAAAAAATACAACAAAATTAGCACTCGAGGGTTGACAGTGCTAATAAAACGATGTAATGTTATATTGCAAATAGAACAAGAGTGAAAAGGAGGTTGTCTATATGAATATAAATAAATTTACACAGAAATCACTGCAGGCTGTTCAGAACTGTGAACGTATTGCAATGGACTATGGCAACCAAGAGATTGCACAGGAGCATCTGCTCTATGCGTTGCTGACACAGGATGATAGCCTGATCGCGAAACTGATGGAAAAGATGGGGCTTGATAAGAACCTCATCATTAACAGAGTAGAAGAAGCCATTCAGAAACGTCCGAAAGTCAGGGCGGACAGCAGTATGTCGGACAGGATCTGAACAATGCACTGGTACACGGTGAAGACGAAGCAAAAGCTATGGGAGATGAATATGTATCTGTAGAACATCTTTTTCCTGGCAATGATGAAATATGCAAGTAAAGATATGAAGGCACTTTTCCGTGAAGTGGGAATTTCGAGAGAAGGATTTTTACAGGCATTATCAACCGTCAGAGGTAATCAGAGAGTGACCAGCGATAACCCGGAAGATACCTATGATACATTGAATAAATATGGTACCGATCTGGTAGAAAAAGCCAGGGAGCAGAAGCTGGATCCGGTCATCGGACGTGATGCAGAGATCCGTAATGTGGTCAGAATCCTTTCCCGTAAGACAAAGAACAACCCGGTTCTGATCGGTGAACCTGGTGTTGGTAAGACAGCAGTTGTAGAAGGTCTTGCACAGCGTATTGTGCGTGGTGATGTGCCGGAAGGACTGAAAGAGAAGACAATATTTTCCTTGGATATGGGTGCTCTGGTAGCAGGTGCCAAATATCGTGGTGAGTTCGAGGAACGTCTGAAAGCAGTACTCGAAGAAGTCAAGAACAGTGAAGGAAACATCATTCTGTTCATCGATGAGTTACACACCATTGTAGGTGCAGGTAAGACAGACGGTGCCATGGATGCCGGAAATATGTTAAAGCCAATGCTGGCCAGAGGTGAACTCCACTGTATCGGTGCTACAACACTGAATGAATACCGTCAGTATATTGAAAAAGATGCCGCACTTGAGAGACGTTTCCAGCCGGTTATGGTCGATGAACCTACGGTAGAAGATACCATTTCTATCCTTCGTGGATTGAAAGAACGTTATGAAGTATTCCATGGTGTGAAGATCACAGATGGTGCCCTGGTAGCAGCCGCAACATTATCTGACCGTTACATTTCCGACCGTTTTCTTCCGGATAAAGCAATCGATCTGGTTGACGAGGCATGTGCACCGATTAAGACAGAGCTGGATTCTATGCCGACGGAGTTGGATGAACTGAACCGTAAGATTATGCAGCTAGAGATTGAAGAGACGGCTCTTAAGAAAGAAGATGACCGGTTAAGTAAAGAACGTCTGGAACACTTACAGCAGGAACTGGCAGAGCTTAGAGATGAATTTGCCGGTAAGAAAGCACAGTGGGACAATGAAAAAGTCGGTGTCGAACGTGTACAGAAACTACGTGAAGAGATTGAGCAGGTCAATAAAGACATCGAAAGAGCACAGCATTCCTATGATCTGGAGAAGGCAGCAGAACTTCAGTATGGCAAACTGCCACAGCTTCAGAAACAGTTAGAAGAGGAAGAAGCAAAGGTAAAAGACGAAGATCTGTCTCTCGTACACGAAAGTGTCAATGACGAAGAGATCGGAAGAATCGTATCCCGCTGGACAGGAATTCCGGTTGCCAAGTTAAATGAAAGCGAACGAAGCAAGACTTTACATTTAGGTGATGAACTGCATAAGAGAGTCATTGGACAGGATGAAGCGGTAGAACTGGTAACAGAAGCCATCATCCGTTCCAAAGCAGGAATCAAAGACCCGACCAAACCAATCGGTTCCTTCCTGTTCCTTGGACCTACCGGTGTTGGTAAGACAGAGCTTGCCAAAGCGCTGGCAGAGAATCTGTTTGACGATGAGAACAACATGGTGCGAATCGATATGAGTGAGTACATGGAGAAATATTCTGTATCTCGTCTGATCGGAGCGCCTCCGGGATATGTTGGATACGATGAAGGCGGTCAGCTTACCGAGGCAGTCAGAAGAAGACCTTATTCGGTTGTACTGTTTGATGAGGTAGAAAAGGCACATCCGGATGTATTCAATATCTTGTTACAGGTATTAGATGACGGACGTATTACGGATTCCCAGGGACGTACCGTGGACTTTAAGAATACCATATTGATCATGACCTCCAATATCGGATCTCAGTATCTGCTGGATGGTATGGACGAAAATGGCAACATCAGCCAGGAAAGCCAGAATGCGGTAATGGAAGACTTAAGAGCACACTTCAGACCAGAGTTCCTGAACCGTCTGGATGAGACGATCATGTTCAAACCATTGACGAAAGACAATATTTATGACATTATTGACTTATTAGTAGCTGATGTCAACAAACGTCTGGCTGATCGTGAGATTTCAATCTTCCTGACCGAAGATGCGAAGAAATATGTCGTAGACGGAGGATACGATCGAACTATGGTGCAAGACCACTGAAGAGATTCCTCCAGAAACATGTCGATACACTGGCAGCAAAACTGATGCTGCAAGGTGACGTTGGAGCACAGGATACGATCATCATAGACGTAGAAGACGGTAAGCTTGTGGCAAGGAGTCAGAGCGTGTGCGAATAATATTTCACATAGATGTCAATTCATATGGCATTCGTACGGGGGAACCTGTTGCGAATGCCTTTCGTAAGTGTCCGAATCTTAAGACCTATCTGCCGGATCATCAGATGTACCGTGAATATAGCAGAAAGCTGATGGAATTTTTACGTACTTACACGACACATATAGAACAGGTCAGTGTGGATGAATGTTATATGGATTTTACAGAGATTGCGGACCGGTTCACATCTCCGGTGGAAGGTGCGTCTGAAATCAAAGATGAGGTGTATAAAAGGTTCGGATTCACGGTGAATGTGGGGATATCTTCCAGAAAAGTCCTGGCAAAGATGGCATCTGACTTTGAAAAACCAAATAAAGTGCATACCTTATTCCCAGAAGAAGTCCCGGCGAAAATGTGGCCGCTGCCGATCGGAGAATTATTCATGGCAGGCCGTTCCAGTGTAGAGACGATGAAGAAGCTTGAAATCTATACGATCGGAGATCTGGCGAATACGGATCCGGCAATTTTGGAACTGCATTTGAAAAGCCATGGAAGAAAGCTATGGGAATTTGCCAACGGGCTGGATGATTCGGAAGTGGAAAGTGTCCGTGCAGAGGCAAAAGGAGTCGGCAATTCCACGACACTTCCCAAAGATCTGATAACAGAAGCAGAGGCATTGCCGGTATTGAAAGATCTGGCTGTAAGTGTGGGACAACGGTTGAGAAAAGCCGGACAAAAAGCCGGAATGGTGAGCGTAGAAATTAAGTACCACACTTTTAATCAGGTGTCTCATCAGAAACAGATGGAGAGACAGACGAACCAGGATCAGGATATTTATCAGGCATCTATCGAACTGTTCCGTGAATTGTGGAGCGGGGAACCTATCAGACTTCTTGGAATCCGGACGTCCAAGTTATCGGAAGAAAGCGAACCGGAGCAGTTGAGTCTGTTCGATATGAAGTTCGAACCGAAGAGACGAGGAAGAAAAAGAAAAATCTGAAGGAGGCATTGAAGAAATTAGAAGGAAAATATGGGGATGGGATTGTAAAAAGGGGTGGTAAAGGAAAAATCCTTGACAACCATAATGAAATTTGCTATAGTTATGAATATAAGAGCAGTGGCGAATTATATTTACATATAATTTGTGGCTGCTTTCTTTGTTTGTCCATAATGAAGAAAGCGGACAATCATCGAACGACGTTAGTCGTGAGATGTATGTCCGCGGAAAATGTAAAAATAAATCTGGGAGGAATGGAAATGAAAAATGTAAATTGGAAAGAATTATTCATTGATATCCTTGTGGATATCGTAGCAGGTATGATCATCGCAGTTGGTATCTATAACTTTGCGCTGAATGCAGATTTCCCGGTAGCCGGATTTTCCGGTATCGCGATCATTCTGTATCACATATTCGGATTGCCGGTCGGTGCCGGAACCATTATTCTGAACGTACCTGTTGCAATCTTCTGTTATAAATTTTTAGGAAAAGAATTTTTCTTAAAATCTATGAAATCGATGATCATTTCGTCATTATTGATGGACTACGTAGCACCACTGTTCCCAGTCTATAACGGCAGCAGACTGCTCGGGCTGCTCTGTGCATGGGTGTGTTATGTGGAATCGGATACGCTATGATCTTCATGAGAGGTTCTTCAACAGGCGGACAGGACTTCATCAGCGTAGCAATCAAGAAAGTAAAACCACACATTACACTTGGAATCATTACATTTGTTCTTGATATCTGCACGATCATCCTTGGAACAGTACTGGTATTCAAGGATGTGGACGGCCTGATCTACGGTGTCATCGTTACTTATCTGATGGCAATGGTAATGGACAGAATCATGTATGGTATTGACGAAGGAAAGATGACCCTGATCGTAACCGATAAAGGTGCCGAGATCGCAGAACAGATCGATGCCTACTCAGGAAGAGGTTCCACAATTCTGAAAGGAATGGGAAGCTACTCTAAGAAAAACAAAGACGTCGTAATGTGTGCATGTAATAATAAGCAAATGTATACTATTAAAAAGATGGTGCATACCATCGACCCGAAAGCATTTACAATCATCGTAGAATCCAATGAAGTTGTGGGAGAGGGATTCAAGGAAGAAATTCCGGATATTGAACTGTAAAATAAAGAAGTGTATGGTCAAATGTGAAAGACCATACACTTTTTTCTATTTGTAATATCCTTCAGATACCAGAACTTGTTTGCCGAAACGGATTTTTTTTTTAATACTGAACCGCTTACTGAATAATATCGAAATCAGTGATCCGATAAGGAGACCGATATTTTGGATGTTGCTTCCATATGCAGTTACCGGTGCGCGTTTTAACGTGGAATAAGCGGTTCCTTGGAAAAGATTTTTGAAAAAATCTTCTATCCAGTAAAAGGCTCCGGAAACGGCCCATGGACTTTTTAAAACAAATATAAAAATAAGAAGACCAGCCAATTACCGGCTGGTCTTCTTACATTGAAAAGAGAATATTTATTCTGCATATAATTTTACAAGCTCTGTAACCACATCCACACTCTTATCCATACCCTCTACAGTAATATGTTCATAAGGTCCGTGATAAGCATGTCCGCCTGTTCCAAGGTTCGGGCAAGGCAATCCCTTGAAGCTTAACTGACAGCCGTCTGTGCCGCCGCGGATCGGAAGTACAAGTGGTGCCACATCTGCATTCTCACACGCTGTTTTCGCATTGTCGATCAGGTGCATACAGGTAGCAATGATCTCTGCCATGTTGCGGTACTGCTCGGAAATTGTAAGCGCTACAGTACCTTCGCCCCATTTTTCATTCATGTCTTTCTCGATTAATTTTAAAGTCTTTTTCTTCGCTTCAAAGAGATCTTTGTCATGGTCTCTTACGATATAATGAAGTTCAGCTTCCGCAACTTCTCCGGACATACTTACCAGATGATAAAATCCTTCATAGTCTTCTGTTCCGCGAGGTGTTTCCATAGATGGAAGTGCGTTGTTGATTTCCATAGCTACAAGACTTGCATTGATCATGGTATCTTTGGAAGAGCCAGGATGCACGTTGAATCCTTTGATCACAAAATCAGCCTTACAAGCATTGAAGTTCTCGTACTGGATCTCACCTTCGGTATCACCGTCCAGTGTGTATCCATAGTCTGCACCAAACTGTTCTACGTTGAAGTGAGAAGCACCGGTACCGATCTCTTCATCCGGTGTAAATGCAACGCACAGAGGTCCGTGAGGAATCTTTTCTTCCTGTACACGTTCGATCATAGTTAAAATCTCAGCAATTCCGGCTTTGTCGTCTGCACCGAGAACCGTTGTTCCATCGGAGGTGATCAGTGTACGTCCCTTAAGACTTTCCAGATGTGGGAAGTTCTTAGGACTTAATACAGTATCACTTGTTCCAAGCTTAAGCTCGCCACCGTCATAATTTTCAGTAACGATTGGTTTGATATCATGGTCACAGTAATCAGATACAGTGTCCATATGTGCGATGAATCCAATCGCCGGTTTGTCCTCCAGACCTGCGGTAGCCGGAAGCTTGCCATACAGATAACACTGGTCATCCAGAACAACATCCGTCAGTCCAAGATCTTTCATTTCCGCTTCCAGAAGTCTTGCAAGATCGAACTGGCATACAGAAGATGGTACAGTTTCGCTGTTTTCGTCACTTGGTGTACGGACAACGACATATTTCAGTAATCTTTCATAAGCTTTCATAAGTTACATTCCCCTTTTCTTATTTTTTTTCAAAATATTCTAACTATTACTATAACATAATTTTTCCTTTGCTTTGCATGGAAAAATGATGGTATACTTATGATATTGTAGGAAAATAGGAGGCAATCAGATGAAATTAACCCAGTTACTGGAACGTTTAGAATATGAAGTAGTACAGGGAGACGACCAGATTGAAGTCACAGAACTGATCAACGATTCCCGTAAAGTGACAGAAGGAAGTGTGTTCGTATGTATCAGCGGAGCAGTTTCCGACGGACATGCTTATGTACAGCAGGTTGCGGAAAAAGGAGCAGCGGCTGTGATCGTAGAAAAAGATGTAGAAGCACCGGAAGGATTGACAGTCATTAAGGTAGAGAATACCCGTTACGCACTGGCATTAACTTCGGCAGCATATTTCGGATATCCGGCAGAGAAGCTGAAAGTCATCGGTATCACAGGAACAAAAGGAAAGACAACGACAACCTATATGGTGAAATCCATTCTGGAAGAAGTCGGCATCAAAGTCGGACTGATCGGTACGATTGAGGCAATCATCGGAGATAAGAGTATCCCGGCAAATAATACAACGCCGGAATCTTATACCATTCAGAAATATTTTTCAGAGATGGTAGAAGAAGGCTGCGAATGTGTAGTTATGGAAGTTTCTTCACAGGGGCTGAAACTGGATCGTACCGCAGGAATTCCATTTGAGATCGGAATCTTTACGAACCTTGGAGAAGATCATATCGGACCGAATGAGCACAAAGATTTCAATGAATATAAATATTGTAAGAGCCTGTTATTCAAGCAGTGTAAGATCGGAATCGGTAATGTAGATGATAAATGGTTCGAAGATATATTCAAAGACGCAACATGCAAAGTGGAAACATTTGGATTTTCTGAAAAAGCAGATATTCGTGCAACGGATGTAAAGCACATCTCAAGACCTGGATACCTTGGAGTACAGTATCATGTAGCGGGACTTATGGACTTTGATGTAGAGATCGACATTCCCGGAGACTTCAGTGTATATAACTCACTGACAGCAATTGCCGTATGCAGACATTTCGGTGTGCCGGTAGAAGATATTAAGAAGGCGCTGAAGGTTGCAAGAGTCAAAGGCCGTATCGAGATGATCAAAGTATCTGATGACTTTACATTGATGATCGACTATGCACACAATGCCATGGCACTGGAAAGTCTTCTGAATACATTAAGAGATTATCATCCGGAAAGAATCGTGACCGTATTCGGTTGCGGCGGTAACAGATCTAAGACCAGACGTTACGAGATGGGTGAAGTATCCGGTAAATTATCCGACTTTACGATCATCACATCTGATAACCCGAGATTTGAAGAACCACAGGCGATCATCGATGACATTGTAGTAGGAATGAAGAAGACAGATGGAAAATACATCACGATCTGTGACAGAAAAGAAGCAATCAAGTATGCGATCGAACACGGCCAGCCTGGAGATGTCATCATTCTGGCAGGAAAGGGACATGAGACATATCAGGAAATCAAGGGTGTGAAACACGATATGGACGAACGTGTTCTGATCAAGGAAGTATTAGAGGAATTAAAGAAATAAATGTACGCTGATATTATCGTTGATATTACGCATGAAAAATTAGATAAAGTCTTTCAATACCGCATCCCCTCTCATCTGGAGGGGATGCTTAAGGTTGGAATGGAAGTTGTAGTTCCGTTCGGCATGGGAAATAAAGAAATCAAAGGCTATGTAACCGGATTCTCCGAACGTGCGGAGTATGCACCGGAGAAGATGAAAGAGGTCTTAAAAATTGCCGAAGAAAGTGTGGCGATTGAAAGTAAACTTGTTGCACTGGCAGCCTGGATGAAGGAATTTTACGGGGGAACGATGATCCAGGCACTGAAGACGGTACTTCCGATCAAGAAGAAAGAAAAAGCAAAGGAAAAGCAGAAGGTACGGCTTCTTTTGCCGGAAGCAGAGGGAAAAGAAAAGCTGGAACTGTATCTGCACAAGAATCAGAAAGCAAGAGCCAGACTTCTGGCGGCACTTCTGGATCAGCCGGAACAGGATTATGATTTTCTGATCCATAAGCTGAATCTGACGAGAAGTGTGGTAAGGGCACTGGAAGAGCAGAAGGTTCTGGCACTGGAATCGGAACAAGTATACCGTAACCCGGTGATTTATCAGCAGAAAGAGCAAAAAGAAATCATTTATACAGAAGAACAGCAGGCGGCAATCCGGACATTTTCGAAGGATTATGAGCAGGGAATCCGTAAGACTTATCTGTTATACGGGGTGACAGGAAGCGGCAAGACAGAAGTATATATGGAAATGATCGATAAAGTCCTAAGTGAGGGCAGACAGGCAATCGTACTGATTCCGGAGATAGCACTGACCTATCAGACCGTGATGCGGTTCTACACAAGATTTGGCGGACGGGTGTCTATCCTGAATTCCAGGATGTCACAGGGAGAGCGTTATGATCAGATGGAACGTGTGAAAAAAGGTGAAGTCGATATCATGATTGGTCCGAGATCGGCTCTGTTCACACCGTTCGAACGACTGGGACTGATCGTCATTGACGAAGAGCATGAACCGACTTATAAGAGTGAACAGGTACCGAGATTTCATGCAAGAGAGACGGCAATCGAAAGAGCACGGATGGAGGGCGCAAGTGTAGTACTTGGTTCGGCAACTCCGTCTCTGGAAGCATTTTATGCGTGTGAGTGTGGCAGATATCAGATGCTGAGGCTTAGGAACCGCACCGGGAAGCAGGCACTCCCGGAAGTATATGTGGCAGATATGCGGGAAGAATTAAAGCATGGGAACCGTTCTATCTTAAGACCGGTTAAAAAGTACTGATGCAGGATCGGCTGGAGAAGAAGGAACAGATAATGTTATTCCTGAACCGGAGAGGATACGCAGGCTTTGTTTCTTGCAGAGCCTGTGGATATGTAGTAAAATGTCCTCACTGTGATGTATCACTGTCGGTACACCGGGGGCGGAAAAATGGTCTGTCATTACTGTGGGTATGAGACACAGACTGTTAAGAATTGTCCGGTGTGCGGGTCTCCGTATATCGGAGGTTTCCGGGCGGGAACACAGCAGATTGAAGATCTGGTGAAGCGGGAATTCCCACAGGCAAGGGTTCTTCGGATGGACATGGATACCACGAAGAACAAAGGCGGACATGAGAAAATCCTGGCGAAATTCGCAGATGAAGAAGCAGATATCATGATCGGGACACAGATGATCGTAAAAGGACATGATTTTCCAAATGTGACGCTGGTCGGTGTTCTGGCGGCAGATATGTCGCTGTATTCGGATGATTACCGTTCCGGAGAACGTACATTCCAGCTCCTGACACAGGCGGCGGGCCGTGCGGGACGAGGCAGACGTCCGGGGAGGTAATAATACAGACTTACAGTCCGGATCATTACAGTATCCGGATGGCAGCGAGACAGGATTACGAAGGCTTCTATGAAAAAGAGATGAATTACCGGGATCTGATGGGATATCCGCCGGCATGACAGCTGATGGCAGTCCTGATGACCGGATCTGATGAAAATAAGCTTACAACGGCAGCAGAATATCTGAAGAAATATGCAATCCGGGTAAGCGCAGACGGAGAAGTGCAGGTAATCGGACCGGCAAGTCCGTCGGTTGGAAAAGTCAATGACGTTTACCGGAAAGTCATATATTTGAAAAGTGAGGAATATCAGGTGCTTGTGCGAATCAAGAACCATATGGAACGCTATATCGAGATCAACAGAGGATTTGCGAACATGAGGATACAGTTTGACTTTAATCCGATGAATATTTTTTAAAAGATAAAGGAGACAAAAGAGATGGCACTTAGAACAATCAGAGAATTTGGGGATGAAGTTCTGAATAAAGAATGTAAAGAAGTAACGAAGATGACGCTTCGCACAAAAGTACTGATCAACGACATGTTAGATACCATGTATGAAGCAATGGGCGTAGGGCTTGCGGCACCACAGGTTGGGATCCTGAAGCGTATCGTAGTCATTGATATCGGAGAAGGACCGATCGTCCTGATCAATCCGGTGATCCTGGAGACATCCGGAGAACAGACAGGCGAAGAAGGATGCTTAAGCCTTCCTGGAAAAGCAGGAATCGTGACAAGACCGAATTATGCGAAAGTAAAAGCATTGAATGAAGATATGGAAGAAGTGATCCTGGAAGGAGAAGGTCTCCTTGCAAGAGCATTCTGTCATGAGATCGACCATCTGGATGGTAAGTTATATACCAGACTGGTAGAGGGTGAAGTACATGACGTGAACTATGAGGAGGAAGAATAGCATGAAAGTAATATTCATGGGAACACAGGACTTTTCGGTCGGAACACTGGAAGCACTGATCGAAGCCGGACATGAAGTCGTACTTGCAGTCACACAGCCGGATAAGCCGAAGGGACGTGGCGGCAAGATGCAGTATACACCGGTCAAAGAAGCAGCACTGGCACATGGAATCCCGGTCTTTCAGCCGGTGAAGATCAGAGAAGCGCAGGCCGTAGAAGAACTTCGCAAATATAATGCAGATATCATGGTCGTTATCGCATTCGGACAGATCCTTCCAAAAAGAAATTCTTGAGATGACACCATACGGATGCATCAATGTACATGCGTCCTTATTGCCAAGTTACCGTGGCGCGGCTCCGATCCAGTGGGCAGTTATCAACGGGGATAAAGTGTCCGGTGTAACGACGATGCAGATGAATGAAGGCCTGGATACAGGAGATATGATCATGAAGACAGAAGTGCCACTGGCAGAAGATGAGACAGGCGGAAGCCTTCATGACAAGCTTGCTAAAGCAGGTGCAAAGCTCTGTGTTGAGACATTAAAGGCACTGGAAGATAAGACCGCAACGTGGGAAACACAGGGAGAAAGCCCGACAGCATATGCGAAAATGCTGGACAAAAAGCTCGGAGATATCGATTGGAGCAAGTCTGCGAAGGCAATCGAATGTCTGATCCGGGGTCTGAATCCATGGCCGAGTGCTTACACAGACTGGAATGGTAAAGTCATGAAAATCTGGGAAGCAAAAGTTCTGGATGAGAATACCGATGCAACCCCGGGAACAATCGTGAAAGTGGAAAAAGACGGATTTTCTGTACAGACAGGAGACGGACTTCTGAAAGTACTGGTACTTCAGATCCCGGGAAAGAAGAGAATGGAAGCGGACGCTTTCTTACGAGGTTATCAGATCGAAACAGGATGTGAACTTTCTTCACAAATGATTAAGAATTGTTAAAAATGTATGAAAACCTGCTATTTGGGGAAATTTTCATATATAATGCAGGTCATAGAGAGCAAGGAGGCTGATAATTATGTATTATCCAATGTATTTTGATCCAACGTATATATTAGTGCTGATTGGTGTCGTGATCTGCCTGATCGCATCTGCGAAGATGAATTCCACATTCAGCAGATATTCCAGAGTAAGGAATCATTCCGGTATGACAGGAAGAGATGCTTTGCAGAGCAGATCCTTCACAGGGAAGGACTGTATGATGTGCGGATCGAGCATATTTCCGGCAATCTCACTGACCATTATGATCCAAGAACAAAGACGCTGAGACTTTCGGATGCAACGTATAATTCTACATCAGTAGCAGCACTTGGCGTAGCAGCGCATGAATGCGGGCATGCAGTACAGCATGCGACGGGATATGTGCCGCTGAAGTTAAGAAGCAGCCTGGTGCCGGTGGCGAATTTCGGAAGTTCGATCGCGTGGCCGTTAATTATCCTTGGATTTTTCTTCAACAGCAGTACGACCTCTTCACTGTTCATCAATCTTGGAATCCTTGCATTTTCACTTGCAGTGTTATTCCAGATTGTGACATTACCGGTGGAATTTGATGCGTCGCACAGAGCATTAAAGATCCTTGGTAATACAGGCATGTTGTATGAGGATGAAGTCAGAGATACCAGAAAGGTGCTGACAGCGGCAGCGCTTACTTATGTAGCCGGAGCAGACATCTGCAATTCTGCAGCTTCTGCGTATACTGCTTCTGACTGGAAATCGAAGAAACGATTAATTAACGAAAGGGAAGGGGATATAAACCGCTTCCCTGATTGTATATCTATGGGAAGAGGAGGGACGTATGCAGGCGTCTGTAAATGAAAGAGAATTAGTGCTGGACATGCTGCTTCAGATCACGAGAGACGGTGAGTACAGCCATATTGTTATAAAGAATGTTCTGGATAAATATCAGTATCTGGACAAACGAGAACGTGCATTTATCACAAGAGTGGTAAATGGAACCCTGGAACGCATGATTGAGATCGACTATATCATTAATCTGTTTTCAAAGGTAAAGTAAATAAGATGAAACCGTTGATACGAACGATCTTAAGAAGTTCGGTGTATCAGATGAAATATATGGACAGCGTACCGGATTCGGCAATCTGTAATGAAGCGGTGAAGCTTGCAGGCAAAGGGGATTCGTGAATCTGAAAGGATTCGTCAACGGAGTGCTTCGCAATATCAGCAGGAATCTTGACAAGATTAACTATCCGGATGAGAAGGATAAGGTGTCTTACCTTTCCGTGAAGTATTCGCTGCCGGAATGGCTGGTCAAACAATGGCTGAACGTATACGACGAAGAGACAGTAAAGACAATCGGAAGTGCATTCCTGGAAGAAAAGCCATTAACAGTCCGGTTTAATGAACATAAGATCAAAAAAAAGAAGATCTGGTCGGAATCCTGAAAAAAGAAGGTGTAACGGTTGGTCAAGTGCCGGAGATTCCGTGTGCATTATATCTGTCAGGATATGATCACCTGTCCGCACTTCCAAGCTTCTGCGAAGGACTTTATCAGGTGCAGGATTTAAGCTCTATGCAGGTAGCATTATGGTCAGAAGTGAAAGAAGGAGACCAGGTACTGGATGTGTGTGCCGCACCGGGTGGAAAATCCATACATATCGCAGAACTTCTGAACGGAACCGGCCATGTGGAAGCAAGAGATTTGACTGAATATAAAGTCGATCTGCTCCGGGACAACATCGAAAGAAGCGGCCTTACCAATATTGAGGCAGTATGCCAGGATGCAACCGTGTATGATCCGGATAAGAAAAAGAGTGCGGATATTGTAATCGCAGATCTTCCGTGTTCCGGACTTGGTGTACTTGGAAAGAAACCGGATCTGCGTTATAAGATGAATGAAAAGACGGAAGCTGACTTGGTGGAATTACAGAGGAAGATCCTGTCGGTGGTAAAGGATTATGTAAAAACCGGACGGGAAGCTTCTGTATAGTACCTGTACCATACACAGAGAAGAGAATGAGGGGAATGTAGAATGGTTCCTGAAAGAATATCCGGAATTTGAACTGGTGAAAGACAAACAGATGATTCCGGGTAAAGATGCAGGAGATGGATTCTACATAGCAATAATAAAAAGGGTGAACCATGAGTAAGAAAGATATATGTTCCTATAATTATGATGAATTAAAAGAAGAGATGCTTGTAATCGGAGAGAAGGCATTCCGGAGCAAACAGATCTATGAATGGCTTCATGTAAAGCTGGCAGATGATTTTGATGAAATGACGAATCTGTCAAAAGCCTTACGTGAGAAACTGAAAAAAAATTATGAGATCCGCAAAGTGAAGATGATCGATCATCAGATATCAAAAGAAGATCCGACGGAGAAGTTCTTATTCGAACTGGAAGACGGTAATATGGTAGAAAGTGTTCTGATGAAATATAATTACGGCAATTCCGTATGTATCTCTTCACAGGCGGACTGCCGTATGGGGTGCAGATTCTGTGCTTCAACGATCGGTGGACTGGTAAGAAGCCTGGAGCCGTCTGAGATGTTAAGGCAGATCTATCACATCCAGAAGATTACCGGAGAACGTGTTTCGAATGTTGTTGTGATGGGAACCGGAGAACCGCTCGATAATTATGATAATTTTGTAAAGTTTATCCATATGTTGAGTGATGAGCACGGACTGAATATCAGTCAGAGAAATATTACGGCGTCTACCTGTGGAATCGTTCCGAATATGAGACGGCTTGCGGAGGAAGGACTTCAGATCACACTGGCACTTTCACTTCACGGTTCCAGTCAGGAAAAACGTAAGAAACTGATGCCGGTAGCGAATAAATACGATCTGTCGGAAGTACTGGATGCCTGCGATTATTATTTTGACAAGACAGGAAGAAGGATTACTTTCGAGTACAGTCTGGTAGCCGGAGTGAATGACCAGACCGGACGATATCCGGGAACTTACGACGATTTTAAAAGGGCGAAATTGTCATCTTAATCTGATTCCGGTGAACCCGATCAAGGAAAGAGATTTTAAAAAGCCGGACCGCAAAAATGCCCTGGAATTTAAAAAAATAAACTTGAAAAAAACGGAATTAATGTTACTATAAGAAGGGAAAGAGGCTCTGATATTGACGGAGCCTGTGGACAGCTGCGGCGTCGCAGACACGCAGCCAAAAGCGAGGGAGAGACAGATGAAAATTTATGCAATGACTGATGTAGGGAGAAGACGTGAGGTCAATCAGGACTATGTATATGTGACAGACAGACCGATTGGACCATTTCCAAATCTCCTTACGGTCGCCGACGGAATGGGCGGACATAAGGCGGGAGATTTCGCGTCCAGTTATACGGTAAATGTATTAAAAGATGAACTGAAGAAGACACCGATGGATAAACCCGAGGAGATTCTAAGGAGCGTAGTCAGTATTGCAAATCATAAATTAATCGAGGCAGCTTCAAGAGATATAAAACTGGAAGGTATGGGAACGACACTGGTAGCGGCAACTGTTGTTGGCAATACATTGTACTTTGCTAATGTGGGGAGACAGCAGACTTTACCTGATCAACGATAAGATCCGTCAGCTTTCCAAAGATCACTCGCTGGTAGAAGAGATGGTAAGACTTGGTGGAATCAAAGCAGAAGAAGCAAGAAACCATCCGGATAAGAACATCATTACACGGGCAATTGGTGTAAAAGAAGATGTGGAACCGGACATTTATGAATATCGTCTGAAAAAGGGTGATATGATATTGATGTGTACAGATGGCCTCAGTAATATGGTAGAGGATGAAGACATGTTCAATATTGTCAAAGGTTCCAGAGACGTAGTGGAAGCTGTTCAGATGTTGATAGAAAAAGCAAATAGCAATGGCGGGAGAGATAATATAGGGGTTATCGTAGCAGAGCCACTTGCTGATGAGGTGAGTGTATGGTAAAAGATGGAATCGTACTAGGCAAGAGATATGCTGTACTTAGTAAGATCGGTGCCGGCGGAATGGCAGATGTCTATAAAGGCCGGGATCAGATGCTGAACCGATATGTAGCGATTAAGGTATTAAAGAAACAGTATAAAGAGGATGAAAATTTCGTGAGAAAATTTCGTTCGGAGGCACAGGCAGCAGCCGGACTGATACATCCGAATATTGTAAATGTATATGATGTAGGGGAGGACCGTGGCCTTAACTATATGGTTATGGAACTCGTAGAAGGAATTACATTAAAAGAATATATAGAGAGAAAGGGAAGACTTTCTCATAAAGAGACGATCAGTATTGCGATTCAGATGTGCAGCGGTATCGGCGCAAAGCACATGCATCGGGAATTATCCATCGCGATATCAAACCACAGAATATTATTATTTCCAAGGACGGAAAGGTAAAAGTTACGGATTTTGGAATTGCGAAGGCCATAACGTCCAATACGGTAAGTACGAATGCGATGGGATCGGTTCATTATACGTCGCCGGAGCAGGCAAGAGGCGGATTCAGTGATCAGAGAAGTGATATTTATTCAATTGGTATAACTTTATTCGAAATGGTAACCGGTCAGGTTCCATTTGACGGGGAGACAACGGTAGAAGTTGCAATGAAGCATCTGCAGCAGGAGATTACACCGCCGTCAGAACTCGTACCGGATATTCCGTACAGTCTGGAGCAGATCATTCTGAAATGTACGCAGAAAAGTTCAGAGAGAAGATATGAAAGTACAGGGGCTCTGATTCAGGATCTGAAGCATTCACTGGTCGATCCGGATGGGGATTTTTGTAGTGATCCCTCCAATCGGTGGTATGACAGATACCGTTATCATGACAGACAAAGATCTGGATGATATCCGGAATGGAAATGATGATGAAGAGTATGATACAGAAGAGTATGATACAGATGAGTATGATACAGATACCATGTATGGAAATGATGACAACGACGAAGATTATGAGAATTATGAAAGTGGCAGAGGGGCAGATGAAGTCAATCCGCATATGCATAAGATCATGAAGATACTTACAATCGTAGTTGTGGCGATCATCGTGCTGATCCTTGTATTTACTGTTGGTAAGGCGGCAGGCGTATTTAAATCATTGGTGGAATTACAACTCAGGACGAGGAAGATAAATCAGGCAAGGTCACAGTACCGGATGTCCGTGGTATGTCTGAAGAGAATGCAAAGGCACTGCTGAATAAAAAAAAAAGGACTCGGAATTCAGGTTGTGACAAGAAAAAGAGTCTAAGAAGTATAAGGCAGGAAAGATCTCAAAACAGACACCGGAAGCCGGAGAAAAGGTATCAAAACATACCAAGATTGAAGTAGTTGTAAGTTCAGGACTAGTTGGAAGCAAAAGGCAATACCGTATGTCAGTGGTATGAGTGAGACAGAGGCACAGAATGAACTTGAGGAGGCAGGATTTAAAGTAACTTCAAGTTTCCAGTATGATGACAGTGTTGAAAGTGGAAAAGTAATCAGTACAACACCGGAAGCAGGTACAAAAGCTGAGAAAGGTTCGACGGTTACGATGCTGGTAAGTCAGGGAAGCAATAAGAAGACAGTGCCGGATGTAAGAGGTATGGCAGATGCAACTGCACAGAGTACAATCAAGAGTTACGGATTTAATGTAGGAACTGTAACTTATGATTACAGCGACAGTGTAGAAAAAGGAATGGTCATCAGTCAGACAGTAGAACCTGGAACAAAGGCTTCTGCAGGAACGAGTATTTCTATTACCGTAAGTAACGGACCGAAACCGGAGGAAAAGATAGAAGTACAGAGTTTTGTCGGTCAACAGGAATCAGCACTGAAGAGCTGGGCATCGTCAAAAAGGACTTTATACCAATATATCTGATTCACAATACAGTGACAGTTATGCAAAAAGGATGTATTATTTCCATGACTCCTTCTTCAGGAACAGTTTCCAAAGGAGGAACAATCAGTTATGTGATCAGTCTTGGATCAAAATCACAAGATAGTAATAACACTGGAAATAATGGTGACAATTCCGGAAATTCAGGAAATAACGGCCAGAATTCCGGTGATGGAAATAACGGTGGTAATCAGTAAAAAAGATATGCAGGGAAAAATTATAAAAGGAATTGCCGGATTCTACTACGTTCATGTAGTAGAATTCGGTGTTTATGAATGTAAAGCAAAAGGGGTATTTCGTAAAGAAAAGATAAAACCTCTGGTCGGAGATAATGTAGAGATAGAGGTTCTGGATGAATCCGAGAAGAAAGGCAATATCGTAAAAATCTTGCCTCGTCAGAATGAATTGATACGTCCGGCAGTGGCTAACATCGATCAGGCATTGGTGGTTTTTGCAATCACAAAACCGAATCCGCATTTTAATCTATTGGACAGATTTCTGGTCATGATGGAAAGCAAAGAAATTCCGGTGGTTTTATGCTTTAATAAAGAAGATATTGCAACAGATCCTCAGATAAAAGAACTGGAAGAAATCTACGAAACATGTGGCTATCAATGGTATTCGTAAGTGCAAAAAAAGAAGAACGGGGAATTGAAAAAATACGTGAATTGCTAAAAGGAAAGACGACGGCAATTGCAGGGCCGTCAGGGGTAGGAAAATCTTCGATCATCAATATTCTGCAGCCGGACGCCGAGATGGAGACCGGTGCGATCAGCACAAAAGATTGAGCGTGGCAAACATACGACACGACATTCGGAACTATTCGCGATCGATGAGGATTCTTATATCATGGATACACCCGGATTTAGCTCATTGTACGTCAATGATTATGAAAAAGAAGAATTGAAATATTTATTCCCGGAATTCCGGGAATATGAAGGAATGTGTCGGTTTAATGGATGTGATCATGTGCATGAGCCGGGATGCGCAGTAAAAGAAGCTTTGGAAGAAGGAAAGATTCATAAGATCCGTTATCAGAATTATATAGAAATGTATGAGGAATTGAAGAATAAGAGGAGGTACTGATGATAAACTATGTATTAGCACCGTCAATACTGGCGGCGGATTTCAAAGTTTTGGGTCAGGAAATGAAAAAGACTGAGGATAATGGAGCGGAATATATTCATTTTGATGTCATGGATGGAATGTTTGTACCAAGCATTTCATTCGGTATGCCGGTTATGGCATCGATTCATGATGCTACAGAGCAATTCATGGATGCACATCTGATGGTTCAGGAGCCAATCCGTTATGTGGAAGCATTTCAGAAAGCAGGAGCTGATTCTGTAACTGTACATGTAGAAGCCTGTGAGGATGTAAAAGCTACGCTGAATAAGATCCGCGAATGCGGAATGAAAGTAGGACTTTCTATTAATCCGGAGACGGATGTGAAGGAAGTTGTACCGTATCTTGAAGAAGTGGATATGATTCTGGTGATGTGTGTTCATCCTGGATTCGGAGGACAGAAATTCATTCCAGAGTCATTGGACAAGATTCGTGCGATTCGTGTGATGTTAAATGAAAAAAATCTGGAGACGGATATTCAGGCAGATGGCGGCGTCTATGTAGAGAATGTAAGAGAAGTACTGGATGCAGGAGCGAATGTGATTGTTGCCGGCTCCGCTGTATTCAGAGGGGATGCCGGAGAAAATACTGCAAAATTTATGGAGATACTAAAGAGTTATGAGTAAAGAGGATTATCATCATCAGTGGTGGGGAACTGAATGAAGAATTTGTATTATCGATTCTTGAAAAAGAAGAGAATCAGTATGTCATCGGTGTGGACAGAGGTATGGAGTTCCTTTGCAGACATCAGATACTGCCGAATTATATTGTTGGCGATTTCGACAGTGTAAAAAAGAAATCGGTGATTATTACCGCAATGAGACGAATGTTCCTATTCGTGAATTTAATCCGGTAAAAGATGCATCGGATACAGAGATTGCAATAAGACTTGCGATGACACTAGGGGCTAAGGAAATCTTGATCCTTGGAGCGACCGGAGGGCGAATTGACCATCTGTGGGCAAATGTACAGAGCCTTGCAATTCCATTTAAAGCAGGGATTGATGCCGTTATTATGGATACGCAGAATAAGATCCGTCTGATCGGAGGCGGGGAGACACACCTGAAGAAAGGTGAAACATATGGGCCGTATTTTTTCAGTGTTCTTGGGGGAAGAGGTATATGGATTTAGTATTAAGGGGGCAAAGTATCCGCTTGATAATCATACCCTGATTCCTTATGACAGTCTGTGTGTAAGCAATCAGTTTCAGGAAGATGAAGTTACGATCAGCTTCATGAAAGGGATTGTAATCCTGATGGAGACAAAAGACAGATAAAATTTTCATAATAGAATTTAAAAGCAAAATTATTCACAAAAAAGTCCTAGCATGGTATAATACAAAATACTGTGTTAAGACTTTTTTATTGTGATATAAGAGTGCCGGAATGAGAATGATTACCGGCAAGACTATCAGACATAGAGTGCCAAAAAGAGAAAACAGATAGATTCACAGGAGGAAATAGAAAAATGAAATTAGGAATCGTTATTATGAGGCCGATTTCATAAATGTCCATATAAGTTGTTAAATGCCTTTAAATGCTGATAGCTAGAGCATTTAGCGGATTTCCGACTTGGATATAACTCTATATAAATTCATGTAAGTTTTGGAAAATGGCCCACTTGGTGGCCCACTAACTTTTGATCGAAGCCCTAATGTGGTAAGAAGAAGCGCCTGTATGAGCGCTTCTTTTTTGAACAAGTATTACAATGAAAGTAACTGGTGTTTAGGTTCCAATATGAATATGTAACTGGAATTTTAAAGGCATAGTATGTTGTACCATCTAATAAATTTTGCTTTCATTTTCGCTCATGACCATGAGACTTTTTCCGCTCAAACTGTATGCTGATGATATATTTCTAGTATCGAACAGAACGTTGTTGTATTATGATTTGCTTTTAATTGTCACGGCAGTGTTTAAGGGACAGGATGAAAGCCTGGATTTTATTGGGCTTCTTGGATGGAAGTGTAGAATTTACACCTTATTTACACCTTTGGAAGATTGGATCGGTATAGTTAGAATAGGAAGGCGTGAGATGAATCTTACGTCTTTTTTTTTGAGTTTATGTAAGCATATATTACTTGAAAAATCAAATAATATATGATGGATGGCTATTCATCCCAAAGATAATGTCGGACTTGTTATGTTACGTAGAGACAGAGCTGGCGTGGAAAAAATGACAGGATTAAATTGTGCAATATTTCTTGATCGAACAACATTTTATATAAAAGAAAAGATGATGGAAGAAGGAATTCCTTTTGTAATAGAAGGAAAGCAGGTATTTCTTCCATTTATTGGATATTTGTTGAGTAAGGAGAATGAAAGAGAATTGGCACCAGTTTATCTGATTTCATTTTTGACGCAAAAAATGCTTCTGATGGCTATTTATGAACGATGGAATGAAGTGAAAGTATCTGATGCAGCAAAACGAATAGGAGTGTCAACAAAATCTGCAAGCCGGTGTTTTGATGAACTGGAATATTTAAATATTGATGTGTTGGGCATGAAAGGTAAATCAAGAGTAATAAATATTCCGAATGATCGAAAACAAGTATGGCAGCAAATTGAAAATGTATTAAGAAATCCGGTGATTCGAAGATTTGTTCTGAGAGAAGATATGAAACTAGAAAAGAAAGCAGGTATTTCTGCTTTGTGTGAGTATTCTCTTTTGTCAGATAATGTTTAATACATTTCAGAAGTACTTTGCAGATTATGAAGAACAGTATGTTTTAACAGGTGGCGCAGCCTGTGATATTCTATTTGAAAGCAATGAAGTAAATTTCAGGGCTACAAGAGATCTGGATATGGTTTTGATTGTTGAAGCACTAACTCCGGAGTTTGGAGAAAAATTTTGGGAGTTTATCGTTGATGGAAAATATAGAAACAAAGCGACAAACGGTAGCAATCCTCAATTTTATAGGTTTGATAAACCAGAAGACGATGAATTTCCGAAAATGATTGAATTGTTTTGTAGAAGTGATTTTAAATTAAAAATGCAAAAGGAATTACTCCAATTCATATTGATGATGAAGTCTCCAGTTTGTCTGCAATTCTTCTGAATGATGATTACTATAAGGCACTACTCAATGGAAAAGAAGTGAGAAATGGACTTTCTGTTTTAAGACCAGAATATATCATTCTTTTTTAAAGCAAAAGCGTATCTTGATTTGCAAAAGCGAAAAGATTCAGGCGAAAAATTGGATTCCAGTGACATAAAGAAGCATAAAAAAAAGATGTTTTGCGTATTGCTTCGGAGCTTATGCTTGAAAAAAGTAGAAGAATTGCCGATAGCAGTAGATGCCGATATACATAGTTTTATTGACTTGTTGGAGCAGGAACCATTTGATCAAAATTCATTGAAAAGATATGGGCTAAAAAAATGAGAATGTTGTAGAATTGTTGAAGCGAGTATTCGGGTAAAAATATGGTGTGGTATGTAGTTGATATGTAACCTATTTTTAAACAGTAATTCTTTTTTGGAGGTTTAATAAAAATGGGAGATGAAGTTAATGGAAGCGTGTAAAGTGTTGGGATATACATTGAGATTAAATGAATTTGAGCAAGATACGTGTTCCAAAATTGACCGCTTAATTGCTATTAAACAATCTAAGATTGAAAAACTGGAACAATACAAGCATTCCTTAATTTACGAATATGTCACAGGTAAGAAGGAGGCGTCATAATTGGATAAAAGCGAAAAGAGATTTGAACGAGATATAGAATCATTTCTTATCTCACCGGAAGGTGGATATACTCAGTTCTGCGGATAGGATGAAGAAGGTAATTGGGTACATAATCGCCAGCAGTAGGCGGAGTGACGACTTCCATCTTATTGGAGCATGTGGTAGATGCCGCAATTGCACAGAACAGATAGAAAAAAAATCAGGGAATCCTAATTTGGGATAACCTGATTTTATTTTATATTTTTTTTGCTTAAAAATGCACATATGTGCATAAAGTGAGAAAATGTTGCACGTAAAAAAACGAAATGCTATCATGCAAGCGAAATGAGATATACAGTAAACAGGCAAAGAAAGAGATGATAGTATGAAGAAATATGAAATTGGCTTGTATGAAAAAGCAATGAGAAACACTCTTACCTGGAAAGAAAAACTGCAGTGTGCAAAAGAGTGTGGATATGACTATCTGGAGATCAGTATTGATGCAACAGAAGAAAAGATCAACCGTATCTACATGGATAGTCAACGAAGAAAAGCGATATTTATTGAAAATATAAGGAAAATCGCAGAAATTGATGAACGCGAAAAATTCTGGTGAGGATTCGAAACGATGGAAAATAACTTTATGAATACAACCGGGAAAGCACTTGCAGTATGTCAATATGGTGAGATTCTGCATATCTTGAGACAAAGATATTTCCTTGAAAATATAAGGAAAATTACGAAATGCTGAACGCGAAGGTGGCAAACAGAAACGATGGAATGTAACTTTATGAATACAACTGAAAGCAGTGGTAAAATGGTAATTCTGCTGATACCCGGCGAAATATTTCAGTTTATGTGAAGAATCGCGCTTCATTTGAAAGAAACGAACCGGACGTGTACAGAGAAGTTCCTTTTTAACCGGGCATGTAGAATTTGAACGGATCATCAATACGGCATGGAAGCTCGGAGTCAGACGTTATGTAACAGAACTCTGGGATGTGGGGCAGCCACAGTGGAAAGAAGATATCTGTTTTGCAAACAGAAGTATGAAGCGGTTGTTAAACGCTGCTCAATAAATAAAAAAAAAAATGCACATATGTGCAGAACGTGAGAAAATGTTGAAATGAAAAAGTAAAAATGATACGATGCAGACAACAGGAAACATGATGAAAAAATAAAGGAGAAGAAATATGAGTAAGATAAGTGAAATGACAAGACAGAGCTGGATTGAAAGTACATTCCCTGAGTGGGGGAACATGGCTGGTAGAAGACATTGAAAATGAAGTCGTAGAGCCGGGTAATGTAGCAATGTGGTGGCTTGGATGTACCGGTGTATGGTTCAAGACTCCGGCAGATACCAATATTACGATTGACTTATGGTGTGGAAACGGAAAACGCACACATGGAGACGGAAAGATGAAAGTCGGACATCAGATGGCGAATATGTGTGGTGGAAGAGCAATGCAGCCAAACTTAAGAAATGTACCATTTGTAATTGATCCATTTGCATTCAAGAAAGTTGATGCAGTGCTTGCAACACATTATCATCAGGATCATATGTCAGCAGAGTGGGCAGCACACGTTATCCAGAGTGGAATGACAACAACAGACGAGAATGGAAATGAGATTCCGGTTCCATTCATCGGACCAAAGAAATCCGTAGAGTTATGGCAGAAATGGGGAGTTCCGGCAGACCGTTGCATTACCGTAAAGCCAGGTGATACAATTAAGATAAAAGATCTGGAAATCGTTGCTCTGGATTCCTTTGACAGAACATGTATCGTAACAACAGATTCTACAGGAGCTGACAGAGAAGAGCTTACAGGTGTGTGTCCGACAGATATGGATGATAAGGCAGTAAACTATCTGGTAAAAAACACCGGGTGGAAATATCTATCATTCAGGAGATTCACATTTCTCTATCTACTTTGCAAAACATGGAAAAAGATTATGACATCGATGTTGCATTCGGTTCATTTGGGGAGAATCCGATCGGAATGCAGGATAAGATGACATCAATTGATATTTTAAGAATGGCAGAAAACCTGAAATGTAAAAAGTTGTTGTTGTACCGATTCACATGGACCAACTTCAGACATGAGTACAAATTCCATCCATTCTTCTGGCAGGTAGGAGGAAAATATACATACCCTGCAGATAAGGATAAGATTTATTATCATCACAGAAGAGGATTTGAAGACTGCTTCGAAGCACCGCAGAATATTCCGTTCCGTTCCTGCCTGTAAGATTGAACTGTTGATTTTCAGATAAAGAGGAGAGTGTTGGGATGAATGTATTGGTGATTGATGTGGGGACGTCAAGTATGCGGGGGATACTTTTCGACCACCATGGGAAAAGTTTGACACAAAAGCAGGAACTTTATCAGGCTACATATATGGAAAACAGTTGGGTAGAGCAGGATCCGGCCGATTGGGAAAATGCATTATACAGCATTATCAGACAGGTGACAGAAGAAGCCGGAAAGATGAATGAGGAGATCGGGGCAATCTCGATCACCTCACAGACATCTTCGGTAATCCCGGTCGATGAGAAGATCCAGCCGTTATCAAATGCGATTATGTGGCAGGATAAGAGAACGAATCATTTATGTGAAATGCTGGAAAATTTGAATGATAAAGTATTTTCATTATGTGGTTCAAGAGTAAATCCGGTGTTTTCTGCTTCCAAGATGACATGGATCAGAGAAGAACGGCCGGAAATCTATGAAAAGACGTATAAATTCATGGTAATCCCGGATTATCTGATCTATCTTATGACAGGAAATCTCTATACGGATTATACATATGGAAGCAGATCCCTGCTTATGAATATCCGTACCCATGAATGGGATGATGAATTATTGGAAATCTTCCGTGTAGAAAAAAGAGAAGCTTTGTAATCTGATAGAACCAGGAAGCGTTTGTGGATATACCACAGAACGATTCGCAGAGATTACCGGATGTAAGACCGGAATTCCGGTAATTACAGCCGGAGGAGACCAGCAGTGTGGTGCGATCGGTCAGGGCGTGGTAAAGAAAGGGACACTTTCGTCACAACCGGAACGGGTGGTTATCTGATCGCACAGACAGATCAGGTTCCTGACAATCTCGAACAGGATGTCATCTGCAATTTCTCATCTGTAAAGGGCCAGTATATTCTGGAATCCAGTGTATTAACCTGTTGTTCTGCATTTGACTGGTTCCGCCGGGAATTCTATGAAGGAGTACCGTTTGAAGAAATCAATAAACAGATAAAAGAGACCCCGATCGGATCGAACGGCTGTCTGTGTGTACCGTATTTTATGGGAAGATCTACACCGGACTGGAATAATATGGCAAAAGCAACATTTTCTAATGTAACACTTGGAACGACAAAAAAGATATGTTAAGAAGCCTTCTGGAAGGTATATGCTTTGAGATCCGTAATGGAATTGATATCGTCAATAAATATGTGAAGGTTGAGGATATCTATATTAACGGGGGATTATCTAACAGTGTCCCGTTTAATGAGATGCAGACAGATATCTATGATATGAAGATTACGAGAAGAGGAAAAGCCGATGCAACTGCAAGAGGTGCACTGATGGTAGCAGTTACAGCACTTGGTGTATATGATAATGTTGAACAGGCTTTTTGATGATATCAGTAAACTGGATGATATCCGGGTGTTTGAACCAAAAGAAGAAAATGCGCTGGAATATGAGCGTTACCGTGCACAGATGAACCGTATTTATAGAAGATTATGGGGGAGAAACAAAAAAGATGGCAAGTTTGAATCGAATCTTACAGTCAGCGCCTGTGAGAACCTGACAGACGGAAAAGCCAGATTTGCAATCGGTCATCAGCAGATGGTAGCAATCTGGATTACTGATAAAATTGCTCATAAATTCGGGAAAAAAGAAAACTCCATTGAAAATTTGAGATTTCCGGGATTCCTTAAGATGTTTGAAGATAATATTACAGCGCCGTCTACTCTTATGCTGGTATTCTTTGGAACGATCATGGTGATATTAGGCGAAGACTTCATGCGCCAGATCGACAAAGGATTTGCAGAGACAACGGCTTTTCCAGTGTATATTTTGATTCAATCATTATATTTTACCGTATATCTCCAGATCCTGAATATGGGCGTGAAACTTTTTGTCGGTGAGCTGACTCAGTCATTTAAAGGAATCTCGGATAAACTTCTTCCAGGTGCAGTTCCGGCCGTGGATTGTGCGGTTGCATTTAATTACGCACCGGGAAATGCAGTGACGATCGGTTCTTATGCGGTATGGTCGGACAGGTAATAGCAATTCTAGGATTGATCGTATTCCATTCACCGGTCATTATTATCATGGGATTCACAACGGTATTCTTTGACAATGCAATCATTGCAATATTTGCAAATAAGCGTGGCGGTGTAAAGGCAGCAATGATCATCCCGTTCATCTGTGGACTGATCCAGGTATTACTTGGAGCTGTTACCGTGTGGCTTGTCACCGAATGCTTGCAAAGATCATCATTGCGACACCAAAGGACGGAGAGAATGTAGAAATCAGTAACACTTGCAGATCTTCCGTTTGTTCACAGATTCGACATTCTGGAGAGCGATAGAAAGCGTTATCTGATCGCATGCTGCCTCAAATCCGGACACGAATACAAGGATGACTGGAGAAGTTATGGAAAGGTATATGCCGCAGAACTGCCGGAAGATCTGAGTGTATTTGATGCGGATCATCAGCTGGAATTGTCTGTGATTAAAGAGGATATGCTTAAAAATCATGGATATTACAGAATTGAAAAAGATGGAAAGATGTCTTCGATTGTCTGCTGTGACAGCGGTGTATATCAGTTCTGTCCTCCGACAGCTGAGGAAAAGGAATGGAAGATTAAAACTCTGGTGGAGACACCTGCAAGTGATGCTGCAATGATTGATCTTGACGGAGATGGAAAAGACGAACTCCTGGTATTCTCACCATTTCACGGAGATATGGTCCGTGTCTATAAAGAGGATGGTGAAGGATATGTACCTGTATATGAATCAGGCCGGAAGAGATATTCCATGTTATGGAACGACTCATGCAGATTATATATATGGAGAAGTGCCATGTTTACGCTGTCTTACAGAGCAGGGATTCCATTGTAAAAAAAGATACGGTTGTAGGAATCTCATGGGGAAACACACTGTATCATATTGTAAAAATATATTGACGCTAACAATAAGAAAAATATTCCGATCACAGTGGTCCTGATCATGGAGCGTCGAATGTAAAACGTCCGGAACGGGATGCGATGGATCTGGCAAAAGATCTGGCATCGGCATATGGCGAACTTACCGTTATATTTATGCCCCTTTGTTTGTACACAGTAAAAAAAAAAGGAATCTGATTGAAGATGTGACGATCAAAGAATCCATTCATCTGGCTAAAAATGCAGACGTGATACTGACA